>OIXX01000097.1_pt1 | contig 69498 bp, 49 predicted proteins | sample 1588161 | NCBI WGS metagenome assembly OIXX01 (sample SAMN03283274) | human gut metagenome | biome: human-associated habitat; material: feces | host: Homo sapiens | place: Peru | collected 2012 | reverse complement strand
TAATAATATAGACTCCAGTGTAAATATGGAAGCTGTAAGCCGGACATTGTCAAGACTGGTGCTCATTAAAGACAACAAATCAAGTAATTAAACCTGTTGGCGGAATTAAAATGGTAATCAGAATATATAATCTTCCTCAGGCATGTCAAGATCATGGTTGAAAAACATCACAAAATATATCGGGAAATATGTGATACCATCTTTTTCAAAAACCTTTGATCCATTGGACAACACACACGCCTGCCTGATCGCATAATCTCTGTTGGCCACAAATCTGTCAAGAGCACTATGTGTCGCGTAGTCTTTTCCTGATTTTACCTCAAGCGGTATTGATGACATATTCCTCACATCATCAATCAGATAGTCCACCTCACCGTTTTTCTTGTTATCATAATAGTACAGGCCGAATCCGTGCGCCTTCAGTTCTTGGGCGACAACAGTCTCGTAAACCGAACCAAGATTGACAGAGCGGATGTCTTCAAGAACCGGCCTGATGTCGTTGCCATATAGTATTCCTGTAAACAAGCCACAGTCATTAAGATACAATTTGAGAAGATTCTTCCCGGCATTCTGTCTGAGCGGATAAGCAGGCTGGCTTATGGCATCCACCTCCAACGCGACCCCGGAAGACACAAGGTAGTCGAACTCGTCCTGATAGTCACTGGTTCGTTTACCTTTTTTTCCTTCGATGTCCTTGACCTTTACACGCTTTTTCTTGTTTTCAAGATTTGACGGAATCATTTCATATATTCGTAGAATCTTAAGCTTACGCGATGACTCCTTTTCGTATTTTGAAGCGTCAAGACCGTAGAGTTCCAGAATTTCCCTGTGCACATCGCGCACTTTAACGATGTTATGCTCCTTCACATAAGTATTCACAGCATCAGGAAGACCGCCCACAAGAAGATACTTCCTGAACAGATCCAACATTTTCCTGTGTATGGATTCGTTAGGCGAGACCCTCTCTTCAAAGCACCGACGCAAGTCTTCTATAACGAGTCGCCCTACACCGTTGGCCCAAAGAAATTCCTCGAAATCAAGAGGATACATATGCAAAGGAGTTATGCTTCCTATCGGGATGGATTGTGTCTTCTTCAATGTGACCCCGAGCAGAGATCCGCTTGCTATGTAGGTAAAGCGCCCATCTTCCATAAGAAACTTAACCAAGGTAAGCAGGTGGTCATAGGCCTGGATCTCATCGATGAACACGAGCGTTGATTTCTTGTCGGACATCCTATCCCCTGCAACAGCACTCAACGCAAGATAGAAATTCTCTGTTGTCTTGGCTTCCGCAAACAGCCTGTCACCCTGCTTGTCTTTCTCCATATTAATCTCAATGAAGTTCGGGAACATCCGGCTTCCAATCTCACGGATAATGAACGACTTCCCGATTTGTCTCGCACCATCGACAACAAGCATTTTATCGCCGCCGGACTTTAGATAGTTTTCTATTTGTTTTGAAATCTTACGATCAAGCATATCTCACACATTTATTCCGAAATTTTACATAGGCAAATATACATTTATTCCGAAAAATATGGAAGCCAATAACGCATTTATTCCATAAAAAGAAAAAATTTTTGTAGCGAAAAAGTAGCACGGAAAATTCGCGCCGAGAAGTAGAAAAGTGTTCCGTGCACAGATCAGGCTCTTCCGCTCACGAAGGCCCCCATAAAGGCCTTGTTGTGAGCAAAAAGGCTGATCTGGCTCACGAGGTGTTCACAAAGGAGCAAGGTGGTGCGCAAGAAGGAGGCGAATCACGCGCGAAGATCACGCGTGTGTCGCAGACGGTTCAATGTATTGGGTCAAGACTGGTCAAGTGCCTTGAGAATCTCGGCGGCGAGGGATGGGGAGACGAGTTTGGAGAGGTCTTCGAGGGGGGCGGCGGCGATGCGGGCGACAGAGCCGTAGTGCATCAGAAGACGCTTCTCGGTCTGCTCACCGACACCTTTGATCTCCCTTAAAGCACTCTGGATCTGGGCTTTGCTCCTGAGGCTGCGGTGGAATGTGATGCCGAAGCGGTGAGCCTCATCACGAATGTGCATCAAGACTTTAAGAGCCTGCGAGTTACGGTCCAGAAACAGAGGATAAGGATCGTTCACCCTGATCACAAGTTCCATACGCTTGGCAAGGCCGATGACCATCAGTCTGTCCATCAAGCCCAATTCGGCGAGAGCCTGGCGGGCGAACTCCAACTGCCCCTCACCGCCGTCTATCACTACGAGCTGCGGAAGGTCATCCGGAGCCTCTTCAAGCATTCTTGAATATCTTCGGTTGACGACCTCCTTCATCGAAGCAAAGTCATTGGCCCCGATGACCGTCTTGATCTTGAACTTACGGTAATCCTTCTTGGACGGCACTCCGTCACGGAAAACCACACAGGAAGCCACCGGATTGGTTCCCTGGATGTTGGAGTTGTCGAAACACTCGATGTGGGTCGGAAGCTCCTTCATTCCCAAGGCCTTGCGCAAGTCCTCAAGAACCATCCTGCGATATTCGTCGGGATCGGTGTGCTCCCTCTGCTTGATGGAGTTGAAGAGATATTCCTTGGCATTCTTGACGCTCAGTTCGAGGAGGGAAAGCTTGTCGCCGCGCGCCGGAATGCGGAAGTCGATGCCGTCTATCTCCACATCCGGCTTGAACGGCACGATGACTTCTTTCGCCAAGGCGCCGAACTTGGATTCGATCTCGGCGATGAACGTGCTGAGTACAGATGCCTGCTCCTCCTCGATGTTCATCCTGAATCCAAGGTTCAACGACTGGATGACAGATCCGCCACGGACCCGCAGGAAGTTCCCGAAAGCCTCCTGGCCATCGAATACCAGCGAGAACACATCGCAGGTAGTGTCCGCGGCAGAGGAGATTATCGAATGTGAATAATGTTTCTTCAGAGACTCGATACGGTTCTTGCAGACCTGCGCCTCCTCGAAACGAAGCTCCGAGGCCGCACGCTTCATCCCGGCCTCATATTCACGGATTATCTCGTTCACGCCGCCTTTCAGCAGACGGGTGATCTCGATGATGTAGGATGAATATTCCTCCTTGCTGACCGCGCCCACACAGCAGCCTTTGCAGCGGCCGATGTGGAAGTCAAGGCACGGGCGGAATTTGCCCCGGAGGATGGCGTCGCCGGTGATTTTCAGGTTGCAGGAACGCAGCGGGTAGTTCTTCCGGAAGAACTCCAGAAGGTAGTTGGCGTGCGAGACCGAACTGTACGGCCCGAAATAGGTTCCGTTTTTCCTGTCCACGCGGCGGGTGAGAAAGACCTTCGGGAAGTCGTCGTTCGTGATGACGATCCACGGATAGGTCTTGGAGTCCTTCAGCAGGATGTTGTAGCGAGGCTTGTACTGCTTGATGAGATTGTTCTCCAGCAGCAGCGCGTCGGCCTCGGAGTCCACAACGGAGAACTGCGCGTCGGCGATCTTCGAGACCAGAATCCTGGTCTTCACGTTCAGCCTCTCCGGAGGCACGAAGTACTGCGCCACCCTCTTGTGCAGATCCTTGGCCTTGCCCACATAAATCACCTTCCCCGAGGCATCGTAGTAACGATAGACCCCCGGGGAATGTGGAAACAGGGCGATTTTCTCCCTGACTGTAAGGTTCTTTCCGCCCACTCTTACTTCTTGGCGGCCACGTACTTGGCTACCTCCTCCTCGATGCCCTCACCGCGGAGATCCCTCTTAAGGATGGTTCCGTCAGGACCGAAAAGGATGATGTGAGGAATGCCCTGGATGCCGTAAAGCTCGGTAGGAACCGTCTGAGCGTCAATGATCTCCTTCCAGTTCACACCGTAGGCCTTCGCTGTGTCAACAGAAGCCTGAGGCTGATCCCAGACTGCCACGCTGAGGACATCGAAATCCTTGCCGGCGTACTTTTCGTAGACCTTCTTGATGTTAGGGATCTCCCTCTTGCATGGGCCGCACCATGAGGCCCAGAAGTCAACGAGGACGTACTGACCCTTGCCAACAAAGTCGGAAAGCTTCACGCCGTTGATGTCGAAGTCGGTGAACATCATGCCCTCGGCGGTGTTCTTCTTGGAGTCGTTCTTAGCTTTTATGGCGGCGACGGCCTTGGTCTCAAGGATGGCCGGATCAAGCATGTTCAGAACAGAATCAACCTGAGCAGGAGTGAGGTCATACTGAATGTTACCTAACAGGGACGCGCCAATGGCGTTGTCGAGATTCGCCTCAAACGTCTTCTTGCTGAGTTCCTCCACGGCGGACTGGTAAGCCTCGAAAACCTCATTCTTGGCAGAATCGGCGGCCTCGTCGCCAAGAGCCTCAAGCTTGGCTCTAGCATCTTTCTCAAATTGAGCCATAGCGTTGGCAAAGGCATTGTACCTCTCCTGTACAGAGACAGACGGAGTCTTGGAAGCGATCTCGCAAGTACCGTCTTCCTTGACAGTGACCGTCAACGGAGTACCGTCAGAAATGAATCTGGCTCTTACTCCTTCCCCGGTCAGCGTGGCGAGCACGGTCTTGGATGCAGGAAGCACAACGGCGAACTTCCCGTCCGTCACAGTGAGGGTGGTGTCAATTCCAAGATCGGAAATCTTGATGCTTACCTCTTCAGGAGCATTGCCCTCGAAAGCACCTTCGATGGCTGTCTTGTCAGAAACCTTCGGTCCGCAAGCGACCGCGGCGATGGCAGCCACAGCCGCCAGAATGAATGAATTACGTTTCATATTATATAAGAATATTAATGAGCAACCTCTATTCTTGCGGCAAGGGCCGCCGTCTTCGCCGACCCAGACTCGCATAGGGTGTAAAGTTATGAATATTTTCGAGAATATGAGTACCTTTGTTATACAGAATCAAATAATTATTGAATATGACGCTGAAAGCCAGCATAAAATCGATGAGGCTGAGGACTCTTCCGCTGTCCTTGGCCGGAGTGATCCTCGGGGTGACGCTCGCGGCGGACAAGACAGATGTCAGCCCGTGGACAGCCGCGCTGATCTTCCTGACAACGGTATGTCTGCAGATCCTCTCAAATCTGTCCAATGAGCTCGGCGACACCTTGAGCGGCACAGACTCGGCTGACAGGCAGGGACCTAAGTACGCACTCGGCAGCGGAGACATGACCATCGGAGACATCAAAAAACTCATCCTGATGTTCATCGGGCTTTGCGTCATCTCCGGCCTGGCGATGATCCAGGTCTCCTTCGGAAGCCTATTCAAGACAGAGTCTATCTGTCTGGAAGCGCTTGGCGCGGCGGCTATCGTGGGTGCGATGAAGTACACTTTGGGCAAGAATCCTTATGGGTACAAAGGGCTGGGCGACGTGTTCGTGTTCATATTCTTCGGCCTTGTGTCGGTGCTCGGTGGGTATTATGTCGCGGCTCGGGAGTTGCCGTCACTGATTATGCTTCTGCCTGCCTCCGCCATCGGGTGTTTCAGCGTGGGAGTGCTGAATGTCAACAACATAAGGGACATGAAGACGGATGCGGTGAATCGTGTGACCGTGGCCATCAAGCTCGGGATGAAGGGGGCGAGAATATACCAGACCATCCTGGTCACATTGGGCTGGGCCTTGATACTGGTGTTTTGCGCGGTCTATGATTTCGCGCCGGGACATTACATATTCATCATCACTCTTCCATTGTACATCAAGCACTTGCAAGGTGTATGGACCCGAAGCGAGCGTGCTCTCGACCCGATGCTGCCGATGCTCGTGATCTCAACTTTCTTCCTCTCCATCCTCGCCGGAGCGGGATTTTTAATTTTTTAGGAATATGCCGACAAAGACAAAAGTCAGGAATATGTTCGACAGCATCGCTGGCGACTATGACGCTCTGAATCACATACTTTCACTGGACGTGGACAAGATCTGGCGCAAGAAGGCCCTGAAACAGATCGTGGACGCTCCGGCCCCGGTCCGTGTCCTGGATCTGGCCTGCGGAACGGGCGATTTCTCGATCGCCATCGCCAAGGCTTTGAGCAGGTCTCACAAACGAGTCGGGACTCCTATTGAAGCACATGTTAAGGCTCCAGCCAAAGCACCAGTCGAGGCACAGGTCACATCGACAGGTTTTGTGACCGGAGATTCCGGGAGATCGGACTTAATGACCAAGGGACACGTGACCGGCGTGGATCTGTCGGAAGGAATGCTGGCGGTGATGCGTGAGAAAGTCCAGAAATCCGGCCTGACCGAAATGATCTCCATCGAGGAAGGAGACGGCGAGAACCTGCGGTTCCCGGACAACACCTTCGACCGGGTCACCATAGCCTTCGGCATCAGAAACTTCGAGAATAGAGAGAAAGGCCTAAGGGAGATGCTCCGCGTCCTCAAACCCGGCGGCCGCCTCGTGATCCTTGAGCTCTCCCGCCCAGAGAACAAGATAATCCGCTGGTTCTACGACCTCTATTTCCTGCACATCCTCCCGAAGATCGGCGGCAAGGTCTCCGGTGACAAGGCCGCATACGCCTACCTCCCCGCCTCCGTCGCCGCCTTCCCCGGCAAAAAGGCGTTCATGGCCACGATGCGCGAGGCCGGCTTCCGCGCCGTCACCCACAAAGCCTTCACCCTTGGCATCTGCCGGATGTACACCGGCGAGAAATAGGGAAAAAGCGTGGCATCTAAATTACTGAATATCAAGATAATAAACTATGTCCTAGTGGGAGACATCGCACCAGGACATAGCGTTTTTCCTTGATTATAAAGGAGTTATCTGCCACGATGATTTATGGAATAATCATCACTTCAATGTTATGTTTTTGATTTCCTGTCCTGATTTGACTGAATATTCACGGGTTTTTCCATCATAATTGACCGTGACCTTGATTCTTTGGTCGTCCAACCTTCGCGCGGCGATGTTGAAGTCTTTGCCGAAAGCCTTTATGTGGTCAAGAGACATCGTGTCCCAGCCCGAGGGCATCTGAACCTTCAGGCTGAATGAATCAAATCCAGTCGGACGTATTCCGAACAGACCTTCAGTGATCACCCTGCAATACAGTCCGCTTTCCGCGGACAGGTGCCGCTGCGATCCTTCAGGGTAGGCCTCGACCGGATACGGGACGTGGGTTCCGAGAAGGCGGCGCTCCGAATAATTGTGGAGTTGCGAGAGAGCCGCATCCGCATGACCAGCGGCGAAAGCCCCTCTAAGCGCATAGAGCGTTGACCTGTCCCAGAAGGTTGTGCTGCCCTGCTGGGTAAGAATGCCATCCTCCGTCATCATCTCGGATGAGAACAAAGCGGCAAGCGTGCCTTCAGCCCTGTCGTCAATCCCGAAACACAATGGCAGACAAATCCAGGACCTCAGCAAGTCGTTTCCTTCGTAGTAACGGTATGTCTCATAGCCGCTTACGTTGGCTGAGAAATAGCGACCTATTGATTCTCGCAATCGCGCCGCCCGCTTTCGGTACAGCCTTGTCACGGAGGAAGTCTCCCCCAGCAAAGGGGCAAGGTATGCGGCGGACACCAGCCCGTCGTAGTAGAGGCAGGCCGTCGAAAGATTGGCGTCTCCGGCAGGGAAGCGGCCCTCAAGCTCATCCGAGTCTGATTCCGGAACTCCGGCAGCGTTGAGTTTCCGGTGGCAATACTCCAGACACCATTTCAAGAACGGCCAGAGCTGCTCCGCCTCGTTCTTGTCTCCTCTCGCCAGAAGATACCTTGACAGCCCATGCGCTATCATGGCCGCATCCCCCCTGTCACCTGCTCCGTCCCAGATGTCCGTTCCCTCGGCAATTATCGAGCTTGGAACCGGTTTGAAATCATCATTCATGAATCCTGAATAAAGCCGGTAACAGTTGAACGCAGATTCGTTGCCGACCGCATAGCCAAGGAAAGGATAGAACGGATTGACATATTCACATTCGTCATTGCACCAAAGCGCGGCATAGTAGGACTCTCCGCCGGGACCGTGCATAAGGCCTCCCTTTGTCCTGTAAATGCTTTCCGAGGCTCTGATCTTGGCGAATCTAAACTCTGTGTTGATCACAGTGTCAGGTGTTTCCAGAATCAGGGACGAATCGATGGCGTCGCGGATGAAGGACATCCTGGCGGAATATTCCGCATCAAAGTCCGGAACAATCATGCTTCCTCCTTTTTCCCGGTAGGCTTGGAAAGCCACTTGAAATCCGATCTCCTGCCAAGGCTCAAGAACATAGGTTCCACTTCCAAATATGTCTGCCCGGATCACATAGCTGCCGTCCACTCCCTTGTCGGCCAGGGTCTTCGCCTCCTGGCTGAACTTCGGGACATTAAGCACCAGCGGACTGGCGGAGATATTCCTTATGCTGTAGATCTCGCAGAGCATCGGATGGACCTTGCTTGGAAACACCGTTGTCCTGACTTCGGCGACCGGCTTCGGATTGTCTCCTCTGGCTCCTCCGACATTCGCCTTGCCGACACCATATTCACAGATCACTGACAGGCCTCCGTCAATGGACACTTTTTTTGTCGACAGCTGTTTCGGCACAAGGGAGTTGATCCCGACCAGCGACATGACGTCCGTACCCATCCTGTAAAGCAGGCTGGCGTGCGTGTCATTAGGGACACGGCGAAGCATCGGGAAAACCAACGATCTTTCCTGGCCGAACAGGCCTTTTTCGTCAACCATCCATCGAAGGACGCAGGAAACCTGTTCCCCGCTCATCTCGATGTGGTCGGAATATGGCAGGACGATCCTTTCGGGATTCAGTTCTATAGAACCGTCCGTTCCGATTGTCCAACACGTCTGCGAATATGCCGCATTGGCGCTCGTTACCAGCGCCAGAATGGCCCACAGAATCCTTTTCATCACGTTTTTATTTTATTATTCCCACATCTTTGACTTCCCAGTCATCCGTTCTGAACGGAGCGAAAGGCTGACCGGAGGTTGTCATCACGTTTGCGTCCTCGGGATAGTTTCTGAAAGCATAGCGAGCGGCTACAGGCTCGGGGACATCTTCCGACCAGACTTCAATCTTATTCTGCCACCAGCGGAAGTTGACTTTGGCCTTATGCCAGACCTTGTCCGCCCCGGCGATCTCAAAGCCTCCCGGAGTGTAGTAGCCGTCCGAGGCGAAACCGAGAATGCTGTCGGACTCATTGAACTCATTCTGTCCGGAAAGATTGTTGAAACTCAGGACAAGCTGGTTGCACTTGTGGTAATCGTTGTACTCCTTCTCCATCGACTTGTAGGTCGGAGCAGGAAGCGGCACTCCATCGACACCATAGTCGTTACGGAGCGCGAGCCATGCAAGCCTGGTGCCCACCTCCATCTTCTTCCGAGGATGTATGCAAGTACGGCTGCCGATGTCTGTCGTTGCGGCAATGCCGCTATGAGGGATTTGAGCCATTGCCTGGTACTGTGCCTCCACAACCAGAGGCAGAGAGCGCAGTCCCTCGCCGTTGTAGGGGTAAGGGGCAAGCTGAACGAAATAGAACGGCATTCCCTCATCCTCCCATATATTCCTCCACAAGTCAACCATGGAAACCATAAGATTCCTATAGTCAAACCAGTTGATCCTGTTCGACTCCCCTTGGTACCAGATCCATCCCTTGGCCGTGTAATGGCGCAGAGGCCAGATCATCGAGTTGAACAGCCTGTGGGGCTCACTGGTGACCCCTTCTCCGGAGAGGGCGAACTCATGGTTGATCCCCTCGGTGGAGAGGATTGCCTCATCGCTCATCCAGCATTCGATGCGTGTGCCTCCCCAGTTCGAGGAGATCAGACCCACCGGCACACCTACGAGAGCCTTGGACAACGCCCTGCCGAAGAAATAACCGCAGGCGCTGAACTGACTCGCGTTCCTCATGGTAGGCAAAAGCCATTCTCCTCCGCAGGTGTCCGCCGGTTCGTCAGCCGGAACCCGGGGAACCTGGAAAAACCTGATCAAGGAGGCCTCGGTAGGGACATCCATCAGGTACTCGGGATAATTTTCGACCGGCTGCATCATGAAACCGCAGAGCGGCATCTCCATGTTGGACTGCCCACAGCAAAGCCAAACCTCACCAAGCATGATCCCCCGGACGGTGACCGGCTCGCCGTCGGAGATGGTCATGGTGTGAGGGCCGCCGGCGTCAGCGGTCGCTACCCTGACACGCCAATTCCCGTCCGGATCAGCTTTGGTACGATACCTTTCCTTGCTCCATGACACAGACACTGAGACCTTTGCCCCGGCCTTGGCCTTTCCCCAGACATTCACGGAAGTGTTGCGCTGAAGAACCATGTTGTCACCGACGAGCGATGGAAGAGAGACTTTCGCAGACACGGACAAAGCAGTCAGCAACACCGCCGCCATCACAATAAGAAACCTTTTCATATCATTCAAAATTTTAATGCAGACATCAAGTGATCATTGAAAAATAACTTGAACTAAATCTGACACAAATTTAGTTCAACTTATTTTTTAACGCTTACCAAAAATAACAAAAATCATCGAATAGGAGCCATAACATAACAGGCACCACCTCCCGGAGCAAGCGGAACGGCAAGTGTGTCTCCACTGGCCACGGTGTTTTCAGAGATGACATACTTTTCCGGACTTAGATCAGAATCTGGGGAATCCTCAATGGAACGCAATGAATATTCACGCCCTGCATCAAGAAAATCCAGACTGATTTCAATCTCGCGCGAATTCCAGTCGGTCAAGGCACCGATGTACCAGGCACCATCCTTCTCCCTTGCGGTCACGATGAAGGAGCCGAGCTCCCCGGCGAGGATTTCCGTACGATCAAACACCGTCGGCAATGAGGCGATGAATTCCGAGCATGGCAGATCCGCCAGATAAAGTGACGGGGAGTCACACATCATCGCCAAAGGCGAGTCGAACACGACATAGGCCGCCACCTGACGGGCTCTGGTTCCCTTGCTCATAGGATTGTGCCAATCTATACGGAATGACTCCTCCGTGGCGTTCCGGTAAGAACCCTGCGTGTAGTCTGACGGACCTTGGATCTGACGGATGAACGGGAATGTGACATCGTACTCTACAGACTTAGGAGAGGCCCATTTCACCTCCTCCAATCCGTAAACACCTTCAAAATTCACAGCGTTGGGGTACGTCCTGTTCAAACCCGTAGGTTTGTATATTCCATGAAGATCCACCATCAGCTTGTGCCTTGCCAGCGCTTCCACGATGCGGTAGACCATGTCAACGCATTCTTGGTCATCCCTGTCAAAGAAATCGACCTTGAATCCTTTCACCCCGATTCCAGAATAGTAGGCCGCAGCCTCTTCCAGTTTATCATCCAAGACATTAGCAACCGCCCAGATAAAAACTCCGACTCCACGCGAGGCGGCATATTCAATCACCCTGACCAAATCAAGGTCTATGCCTTCACGCAGCGACATGATGTCATCCCTGGCCGACCATCCTTCGTCCATCACAATGTAGGGAAGTCCGAGGCGGGCGGCGAAATCGATGTAAGCGAAATAGGTCTCGGTGTTGACACCCGGCTTGAAGTCAACTCCCGTCAGCCCCCAGTCGTTCCACCATTCCCAGGCACACAGACCCGGCTTCACCCAATCCCACTCCGACGGGTCACCTTCGCGTGGCTCCGCCAACAGATAGACAAGGTCATTGACCGGCAGTTCCTTGTCTTCATCAGAAATCGCCACAATCCGCCACGGGTAAGTCCTTCGCGCGGAGGTCTTCGCGATCACATCCTTCCTTGCGGCAATCTTCTTCTGGCAACGCGTGGGATGGATGTAGCAACTGTCCGGCAGACAGGCGAACTCGCTCTTGAATCCGCCTTCCGTTCCCTTTAGGAACATCCCGGGATAGGATTTCAGATCAGACTCGCAGACCACAGCCTTCACCCCGTTGTCACACTCGATGGCCACCGGAAGGAAAGCCAAAGAAGACTCGGTTCCGAATTCGCTGACTCTCTGATGAGTATAGGCATTCTGGAAAGCGTTCGCATAGGGATCTTTCCCCACCGAGTAACTCAGCCATACCATCCTGTCCGACGGCAGGTTGAACTCTTCGGTCTCTCCGCGCACGACCACGGAATCCGAGGCGAAACAGCCATCAGTGACAAATCTCCACGCCACACCGCTGTCGTAGGCCCGGATCTCCAATGACCAGCCGCCAAATGACAGAACAGCCTCGTTGCACTTCCCCGAAACCTCTGCTTGTCTGTAGAACATGGCCTCCACACTCTCCTCGACGCTGCGACGACGCACCCTCATCTTTCCGGAGTTCCTCCCGAGAACCTTTCCTTCGGTGACAAACTCCATCTCCATCGCGGACGGAGAGATGAGAACGGAGCCGTCATGTGTGATTGAATATTCCAGCCTCTCTCCTGAGAGCACCTTGACGCAGGTTCTTCCGTCGGGGGACTCCAGAGAATATTCATTGACCCCGCAAGACACGGCGACAAGGAATGAAAGGACAGCGAGACTTGCCTTAATATATTTTGTGAACATTTCTACTTCAATGATTCTTCTATCAACTCAAGTTCCTTTTGGGAGTAGCAGGTCTTGCACACATCCTCGCCGGCGGCCTTTGAGACATAGGACAGGAAAAAACAGAATTTGTCATAGTCCGTCTTCAGCATGGCCGTTTCATCCTCTTCAAGCGCATACAGCAGCCTGAATGCCTCCTCATAGACCTTCCAACCGTACTTTCTCGCAATTCTCATGAAAGTGTAGTGCAAGGCATCACCGTTGTTCTTCGCGACACCGGCTCCGATGGTCTCGTCGTAGGCAATCTTGTAGTAGTCCATATTCTCCACGCCGGTGTAGAAAACACCGCGCTGCCCCATCCTGCCGCCACAGTCCTCCAGAGCGTAAGACATTCTGAAATTAGCGAATATCTCGTCGTTCCAGTTCCATGTGGAATTGGTTCTTGAGCCGTCGGGACGACAGTATCCGGAAAAAGTATGACCGATCTCATGCATCACACCGAAATTCCAGTCGCCATTATCTCTGGTGGACAGCAATGACTTGTCAATGCCGACATGGTTGTTCCACAGGATCGGATTACCTGCCAACGCCCAATAGCCCGCCTCAACTCCCGGTGTGGTCAGGATGGTGATCCTGGAACCGTTGAAAGGAGTGCCTCCGACCAGCCTTGAGTAACTTTCGTAGACCGAGTCAAGATTGGCCAGCCAACTGTCCAAAGTGGAATCGCTCACGCAGACTTTGTCGGTGTCGAGCGCCAGACGAATATGCTTGCCCTCACGGATGCAAAGCTCCTCCGGCAGGATCTCTCTCAAACTAATGCAGTCCCACCAAACCTTGCCGTGAGCCGTACCTCCATTATACGTGCCTCCGTGGTCTCCAAGACGGCATCTGATCTGAGCCTTGCCTGTGGCGGCCGGCACAAAATCCACATAGACTTTCTTCCAGTCGCTGTCGCCATAACAGAATTCGGAAGCGTTCCATTCCTGATCAGTGTTCTCAGTCTCCACTGTCAACACCGCCCCACGGCCTTCAGACACTCCAGAAGTCTTGAGGAATGCAGACACGCGATAGATTCTCTCTGGATCAAGTCCTTCAACATCATGACAGACACTCACCTGTGCTCGTTCCGGAGAAGAGATGAAGACACATCCTCCGCCATCCATTCCTTCCTCCTGTCTCCAAAATGCAGCGGCTCCCTCTGGAACCTCACCGTCAAGCACTAACGTCCAGCTACCGTCCCCCAGAACATCCGTGCTGAAATTCTCTTCATAGGAACAGGCCTTCTTCTCCCCGCAGGCCAGTACTGCGGTTGCCATGGGCAGCATGATCGCCGCCGCTAATAACGGGATTCTCATCTGATACTATTTCTGTATTGAAAGATATTTCTTAATAAGATCAAGTTCGCCGTCAGGGAATGTCTCCCGTACATCCTGTCCGTCAGGAGTGTGCTTGCTGAGTATCGTAAGCAGGTAATCGAATTTCTGCCATTGATTCATCGAGCTTTCCATAACCGAGTTAATCCTTGTCCTGTAGATCTCGTCCCACGTGTCTATCCACACTTGCCATCCGTAGGCGTCACGGATACGCCATAGACAATAGGTAAGGCCATTGCCCATCTCCTCGCACCTGCCGGCCTTTATGATATTGTCATAGGAGTTGGGCGTGTCCGATCTATAGAGGGCAACAACCTCCTTGCCGTGATAGATCTTGTCATTGTTGAAGACCACTCCGTCAAGTTTTTCCAAGGCATAGTACATCCTCCAGTTCGCCATTACCTCCTCATTGAAGTCAAAAGCGCAGGTGGCGCTGAATTCCGTGAAGTGTCCCGGAGCGAAATCATGGCCGAGCTCGTGCATGAGCCCGAAGCACCAATCCCCTTCCTTCACGGACATCAGCGTCTCGGTAATATAATTCTCGTTCCATTGGATAGGATTGCCGGCATATGCCCAAGCGTTGATGGAACCTGAACGGATTCTTATCTTATTCCCACCATACGGTTTTCTTCCGGAAAAAAGCTCCACATAAGCCTCATAGACCTTGTCCAGCTTTGAAAGCCACTCTCCTATCATTGATTCAGAGATAGCGATATATTTCTTGTCACACATCAAGACAAGATGCTCACTCTCCTGAACATACAGATCATTGTTATAGGAGATTGACACATTGTCGAAATAGGCTACGCCACGCGCGTCGTCACAGTTGGCGCCAAGCCTCAACGCTATCTCCAGATAGTCAGTCTCGGGTTCCAACTCCAAACTCACGGTAGTCCAATCCGTTGTGCCATAGACTCGTTTGGACTTCAAGGACCAGGCGGAATTCAGGGATATACAGGCTCCTGACTCCGGATTGGCTCCGCTGACTCCGCTTGTCTTGATCTTGACGGACACCTTGTAATTCTTCCCCGGAACCACCTTGATTCTCTGCACCACAGCCACATCGACCGTATGGTCAAGAGCCGCTATGCAAAGACAACGGCTGTCCTTGTAGCCGTAGCCGTCTATCTGAGAAACTTTTGCGCCAGATTCGCGCCATCCTCCGACATAGTACCATTTTCCATCCTCGGGGACATCACTGTTCTTTGTCAAGTTGATGTCATCCTCGAAGTTCTGATTAAATATGATGCCAGAAAGATACTGTCCGGCAGGGGGATTATCGGGATTCGGGTCATCCGGAAAATCAATCATAGGTTCATCCTTACCCGAACACGAAACGGCCACAAAAGTGGCCAGCAATAACGATGATAACAGGGAATATAGTCTCATGTCTCTTAGTCTTATCAATCTTCGCGAACTCAGCGGCGACTTATCTTTTACCGCCTGTTGAATCATAAAGGCGACGGGCGAAGCAACGCCCGTCGCCATATCGACCAACCCTATCGGGTCAGCCTACAGAAAAGCTTACGGGTGTTCCAATAACCAAAGACCGCCATCTGAAGGTCCCAGCTTCCGTCAGCCGGGTTGAATCTGGACTTGTTCCAGATCCAGTCATCGTCCGTCCTACGGTCACTCACATTGACCATCCTGTAGAATCCGTCCTTGTCCGGTTCCTCGCTGAGGTCGAACAGGATGACACCATCCTTCCATTTTCCGCCGTAGATTATGTAATATCTCTGCGGAACTCCTTCATGAGCAGAACCGGCAGTGAAGTCGATTCTGTTGGAGAAAGAGTTATAGCCGGTCTCATTCTCGGTGAACGCGGTAACTTTCTGGGTCGTCTCGCCACCGCCTTTGTTTGCCGCCACAAAAGTCGCATCCTCTCCGACAGTCAGGTTGAACTCCCACTGGACACCTTCGACAGTCTTGACATAGTCTCCGGTGATCGTCTTCACGACCTCAAAGAACACAGTCTGCCTGCCTTCGTCAAACAATGTTCCTTTAGGGAATTTGTCCTGATCAACCGTCAGCGCCACCATATAGGCGTCCTCTCCGTCATACGGCATAGCGGATGCATCTACCGCGAATTCAACTGTAGCCTTTTTGGACGCCGCCTTGATGCTCGCCTCGCCGACCGACACCTTGGAGACATCAAATGTCTTGTAAGACGTGCCGTTGGCGGCATTGTAGGCGCTCACAGCCTCCGGATCATACTTAAACGAAACCTGAAGGTCGTTGGACAGCGGGGCGTTCATCTGGATCGTGACACTTCCTTTCCGGTAGGACGGAAGAACCTGCTTGCCCACGGCCTCCGGAGTCCATGCCCTAAGGGATGTCAGACTGGCGATCACGTAGACCGGGGAGGATTGCTCCACCACATAGCCACCTGTCTGTTCAAGTACAATAGGGCAAAGATATTCCTTGCCTTCTGCCATTCCTTTGCTGCTGAATGAGATGACATCCTCAAAGGTCATCTGTTCCGGATTGAATGTGCCGTCGGAGACCTTGTAGCATGACGAAGGGATTGGTTCATACGAGGTTCCGTTGGCGGCATTGAATTCAGCCACTTTGTCATCGGCAATCTTGATACTCACTCTCTTGGTGTCAAGGTTATTGAAATTGGTACCGGCCTTAATTGTCACAGTCTGGTCAAGCGGATCTATGGACAGGAAAGACAAGACTTCCGGAGTCTCCGGCACATCGACAATGATTGTAGGCTCAGAGGTCGTCAATCCTATAAGTATCGATCCCATAGAACCAAAATCGGCCACCTCCATAGAGGCTCCCGTGAGGACTACAGGAATAAGAAGATTCTCGGCCCCCTTTCCGTTGTCCCTCACAAGCTCGGCGGTCTTGATCGTTACGACAAATTCCGCCTTCTGGGTGTTAGGCGCGAATGTAACGGATTCAGGCATAGTGTAATACTTGGAATCCATCTGTCTGAAACCTGTGGAGTAAATCTCGTTGTATGAATCAATTTCCGCCCCATCCACGGAAAGATTCAGCATAAGCTCCTTTGACACGCCATATGTACGTTCTACGGTAACGGTCACATCCGTAGTCTCATACGAACTTATCGTGGCTGTCTTCTGCAGGCCGGACAAGGAGAATGCCGGGTCAGGAACGACATCCGGCCTTGGCAGTTCGACCGTACAGGAAGCGACTGTCACTCCAGCGAGCAGCAATATGGATGATATAATATTTTTCATTTCTGTGATGTTAATAATCTTGGTTAATACGTTACTCAAACCCACAGAGGTGGCCGCACCCGGCAAGCCACCTCACTAAGGGCGGCCACTAATAGAACGGAGCCTGCACCAGATTGGTGTTGTACGCCACTTCCGAAGCCTTGATCGGTGCCAGATAGTGCTCCATACGGAAGATTCGCGGCATTCCTTCAGTCATCGTGAAGAACTTAGGGTCGGTCGCATTCTCTCCCTCGGCGACGTTGAAGCCATAGACCGGGGTGTTGAGGACACCATTATCCCCATGGGCTATGAACCAACGGCGCACGTCAAAGTAACGGTGGCACTCCCATGCCAGTTCGACACGGCGCTCCTTCATGAGCATATGTCTCATCTGTTCTTTGGTGTAAGTCCCTTTATATTCAGGAATCCCCGCTCTCTTGCGAATCTCGTTCAGGTAAGGAAGTATCGTTGAATGGGATGCCGCTCCGGCATATTCATTCATAGCCTCGCAGTAGTCAAGATAGATTTCTCCGAGACGAATGACCGGGAACGGTATCTGACTGGAGATGCACTCGCCCTTTCCTTTGTCCGAATAGGCCGACAGAGGTATGTTCTTCTGAGGAGAGAGACCCGTGGAGTTATGATCTCCGGTCGAGCGGCTTTTGCCGGCGTTGCCTTTGTTCCAGAACTCGATTGTGGTCATCACTCCGGAACCGTCCTGGTTCCTCATGTCAGGGTGGGTGTAGCGGTCAAGACGCTGGTTCGGGAAATGCGTGGAGGCATAGAACCTCGGCTCTCTGCCGACAAACATCCAGAACGTGTTCTTGATCGTACCGTGCTCCACATCATCCTCGGAAGACCACTGCTTGTTGTCAAACCACTCTTTCAACGGCCTGGCCTCGCTACCGTCCGCCATGAAATAATCATTGGCAAGATTGAGGCTCACGGCGTCACGCGCATTCCACGAATGGAAGCAAGCCGGCAGACACTGCATTGTCCACCAATAGGTGGCCTGCGGACGAGCCCAGATCAGTTCTTTATTCCAGGTTGTGGTTATCTTCTGATAGTTCTTGACATAATCCTCAAAAGTGAGCGGCTTACCATCCTCGGCCTTCGGCTCCAGAAGCTCGTACTTGCCAAGATCGATCACCGCCTTGGCGGCGTCGGCGGCCTTCTTCCATTTCTCGTTGTCGTAGGTCTGGCTGATCAACTGCTTGCCGTCATGGTTCTTCCAGTTGGCATAAACGGTGTTGCCGTTAAAAAGAGGGCTTGCCGCGTAAAGAAGAATCCTTGCCTTCATGGCCATCGCCGCACCTTTTGTCGGGAAGCCATAGTCATCCTCCACCCTTTCCTCCAGCATTGAAGGTATCGCCGCGTCAATCTCACCGCAGATCCAATCCACGCACTCGTCATAGCTGCTCCTGCTAAGTTTCTCGGAGATGAACGTCTTATCGACTATCGGAATCGGGCCATATTCACGAAGAATCCAGAAATGGTAGATCGCCCGCATGAAACGCGCCTCGGCCTTCATCCTCGGAAGTTCTGTGACAGGATCAAGTTCCTTGCAGTTGTCAACATTCTCAAGGAATATGTTGCAGTGGCGGATGGCCTGATAGAACAGTTGGAAATAGTACTTGTCAGTCGAGGTCACTGGAGTCTCCGGGCTGACCGAACCGTTCAGAACGTGAGGAATATGCCAGTCAAGAGCGTTGTTCGCATCGTCAGTTCCGAACATGTAGTGGTTATAGTAGGCTGATCCCCAGAGTTCAAGCGGGAAGTAATCGGAAGAGTACATTCTGGCGAACCACTTGCGGGTGTCATTACGCGAAGAGAACACCTTTTCCAGAGTATTGAGCTCCTCTGGATCCTGGTCAAGGAAGTTGCAGCCGGCAAACAGGACCGGAACTAAAAGCATAAGAATATATTTTCTCATAATACTCTCTTTATTAGAATGTTAAATTAACGCCAAGGAACACGGTAGCTTGAATAGGGTAAGCATCCGCTCCCACTTCAGGATCCCAGAATTCTTTCTTGAACTTGCTAAAAGTCATGAGGTTCTGAGCAGACACATAGAATCTGAGATTGTCCAGTCTCATCCTGTCCAGAGCCTTGCGTGGCAATGTGTAGCCGAACTCAAGGTTCTTCAGACGCATGTAGTCACTGTTGCGCACCCACCATGTGGAGGATTTGTAATTGTTGACGTTCTGTCCCATGTAGAGCCTCGGGGAGAAGGCATACGGGTCAGGGTTCTCCTCTGTCCAGCGGTCGCGGAATTTGGTTATGAGGTTACCCATAAGCTTAGGGTCACGCTCTGCCTGGAAAGGCTGGAAGTACCATCCGGAAGTCAGATATGTAGTCGCCCCGAAAGCACCCTGCATAAGGAAAGAGAAGTCAAAACCTTTCCATGAGAGAGAGGCTCCGAGTCCAAGCACCTGCTCCGGCCTGGACGGAGAGGATGTCCAGATCATGTCATCCTCTGTGATCTTACCGTCATCGTTGACATCACGGTAGCGGATGTCTCCAGGACGCAGCTGCTCTTTGGTAAGAGAGAACTGACGGTAGTACTCCGGAAGGGCGTCAATCTCCTCTTTCGAGAAAAGATGCATGGCGTCATAGAGCTTACGCTCGCCGTAACGGGTACCACGCACATCCTGCCAAGGATTCTTGTAGACCTTACCGTCATCAATGTACTTATTCCGCGCGAAAGTGTAGTTGCCGCGGGCGGTGAACACCATTCCGTTGTCAAAAGCCTTGTTGTACTCAAGGGTCGCCTCGAAACCACGGTTGTCCATCACACCGGTGTTGGCATAGGCAGGATTCTGCAGACCCGCTATCTCAGACACCTGCGGCTGGATGAAGATGTTGCTTCTTTTCTCATAGAATCCTTCGAACGTGGCGCGGAAGGCGTTCCAGAAACCCAGTTCAAGACCCACATTGTACTTGGATGCGGTCTCCCACGTGATGTTCTGCGCCGCAAGCTGATCCTCGGCGAGTCCGCCGATCCCCTTGTTGAAGTTGAGACCGAAATCGGATGTTCCGTCAGCATCCTTCAGAGTTGAGAGGTAGGCAAAGCGGGTTGAACGAATCTGGTCGGAACCGACACGACCGTATGAAGCCCTTAGCTTGAGCCATGTAAGGACGCTGTTGTCCTTGAGGAATCCTTCGTTGGACACGACCCAACCTAAGGCCACAGCAGGGAAGAATCCCATCCTCTGCCCCTTAGGGAAGTTCTCCGAGCCGTTGAAACCAATGTTCACCTCGGCGAGATATTTCTTGTCATAGCCGTAGGTAACGCGCCCGGCGATACCGAGCGAGCGGTTTGGAAGGCTGGAGATGTAGCTGCTGGCCGTGTTGATCCTGTAATCCTTCATGTAGTAAAGCGCCAAGCCTCCCACCTCATGCTTGCCGAAGGCTCTGTCGTAGTTGAGGGAAGCCTCGAAGTACTGGCTTCTGTTGCCTGAGGCCGACGAGGAATAGTTCAGATACTCCTGTTGCTTGTTGGCGTCGATGACCTTGTACTGGATGTCTCCGGCCTCGTCACGTCCGAGAGCCTCATAGAGAGTAAGATCCCTGGAACGTTTGGCGACATCATAGTTGACAGCGTCATAGGCATAACGGACTATGGCCGACAATCCTTTCGCCCAACTCCAGAAAGAGAAGTCCTGAGAGATTGACAGATTGGTACGCAGCTCGTTTGTGGTGGTGGTCTTGTAGCCTCGCTGGGTCAACTGGATGTAAGGATTGTAGAGCGAATCCCTGCCCGGGAACTTTCCATCCTTGTAAAGGACTGGGAATGCGTTAGGGGCGCAGTTGTTGATCCAGAGATAGATGTTGTCCGACCCTTCGGCCGGCTCGACATTGTTGGCCACGTTACCTTGAAGTCCCAGCGAGACTCTTGTCCATTTCGTGATGTCCATGTCAACATTGGTACGGAAGTTATAACGGATGTAGTTGATGTTCTTTCCGTACGATCCGATCTTTGTCGAAACCCAAGGGTAGTCGCTGTTGTTCACGGCGTACTGTCCCTCTTGGTTATACACCGACATGGCGGAAAAGTACTTCACCCATTTTGAACCACCCGAGATGTTCACACTCAGTTTCTCGTTCATGGAATACTTCCTCATGAGCACATCCTGCCAATCCACATCCGGATACAACTCTGGATCCGTGCCGTCGCGCATCGCGATAATCTCTTCGTTGGAATATTTAAGGGACTGTGCGGCGGAAGGGTTGGCGTCTATGGCCTCGTTGAACAGGATTGATCGCTCATAGGCTCTCATATAAGACGGACGCTTGGTAGCAAAGGAGAAACCCTGCTCATAGCGGGCGTCAACTTTGGCCTTGCCGTCGAATCCCCGCCTCGTCGTGATGAGGATGACTCCGTTGGCTCCACGAACTCCATAGACAGCGGTGGCGGAAGCGTCCTTCAGCACGGAGAACGACTCGATCTCCAGAGGATCGACGTTGCTCATAGGGCGCTCGATGCCGTCCACCAGCACAAGGGGGTTCTGATTTCCGGTGAATGTGGAGATGCCTCTGATCCAGAACTGGGCATCATCCTTGCCAGGCTCTCCGGAAGACTGCACGGCGATGATACCCGCCACCTTTCCGGCGATGGAGTTGGTAAGGGAACGCACCGGAGCCGTCAGCTCCTTCGGCTTGATCGCCGCCACAGCTCCCACTACGGACTCCTTCTTCTGAGTGCCGAAGCCGACAACGACAACGTCGTCAAGGACATTCTCATCCTCCACCAAAGAGACATGTATCTTCTGAGATGACTTCACACGGAAGGTCTGAGAGACAAAGCCAAGGAAAGAGACCTCGACCGTGGAGTTGACCGGAACAGTGATGGAAAACTTACCATCAACGTCAGTTACGACACCAAAAGGTGTTTTCGTCTCCATCAAAGTGACACTCGCGCCAGGGAGCGGTTCCCCGCCTGTGTCCGTGATGACACCTGACAGAACGGCCTCGGACTGTGCGAAAGAAGCCACAGCCCCCAACAGTAATGTCAAGACAAGAAGCGAAACCTTTAAACTAAGATTTTTCATTCTGACTGATTTTTATGGTTTGCAATAATAGTGTTGTTAATCCGCCCAATGGCCATGTCAAAGGTAGACAGAAAGAGACTATCCCGACCGCTCGTTTATCTTAATTTATACAAAATTTATCCTATTTAGGGCTTTTTAACGGCGACAGAAGTGAAAAACATAGAACTTTTATATTATTTTTGGATAAAACTTGTACGACATGTCTTTAAAACGCACCACCGCTTTTATCGCCCTTTTCCTTGCATTCTGCCCATTCCCGGCCAGCGCGCAGAAGCACAAGTTCATACACTATGGGATGGAAAACGGCATGAGTTCCAACACCATATTCAAAATTCTGCAAGACAAGGACGGGCTGATGTGGTTCGGCACCAATGACGGGCTCACAAGGTTCGACGGCACAACCTTGAAGACTTGGAGGAACAACCCGTCCGATTCCAGATCGCTGGGCAACAACTCGATCTACTCCTTGAAGGAAGACAGGAACGGCACTCTGTACATCGGTACGGAGAATGGCCTCTACGCTTTCGACAAGAACGAGGAACTCTTCACGGAGATCCTGACTCCGAAGTCGCTACCGGAAGCAGAGAAGAACAGTTTCAGCAACATACTTGTACGAAGCCTGGACTTGGACAAGAAGAACAGGCTCTGGATAGCGACATTGGGACAAGGCCTCCTTCGCTACGACATCGAGACAGGTAGGCTTATCCGGTTCTCAAAAGGGAAGGACAACAAATTCGGAATAGATTCTGACTACACCACTTCAGTACTATGTGACGGAAGAGGCAGAACATGGTGTACGAATGCCAGCCAGCACCTCTATCTCTATGACGACGACAAGAACATGTTCTCCAAAATACACATCTACGATGAGAGAACGAAAACCGAGGGCAACGCCGCTTTCTGCCTGTGCGAGGACTATCAGGGCAACATCTGGATAGGAGGATGGGGAAACGGTCTTTTCCGCTACGACAAGACCAGCGGGTCATTCACGAACCACAGGCTCACTTCCGACAACGGAAGCAAGCTTTACACCGGCAGGATCCACACTGTCACGGAGGTGGAACCGGGAATCATCTCCTACGGCTGCGACAACGGTATTGTGAACTTTGACACTAGAACCGGCAGGTGCGAGAACATACGTTACGAGCCAAACACCAACAGAAGCATCACCGACAACTTCATCTACGACATTGTGAAGGATCAAGAGGGTGGAATATGGGTGGCGACATACTTCGGTGGGGTGAACTATACCAATAAAAGCTCCTCTCTTTTCAACTTCTCCATGACGGACACCACTGGGAAGAAAGGCAGGGTAATCAGCAAGTTCTGCGAAGATCCGGGCAAAAAACTTTGGATCGGTACAGATGACGGCGGCCTGTTTCTCTATGACATGGCTTCAGAAATATGCAAGGAAAAAATCGTGGACAGGAACATACCGAATCTCAACATCCACGCCCTGCTGAAAGACGGCGACGGGCTATGGGTCGGAACCTACAGCAAGGGTCTTTACTATCTGGACACGAAGAGCGGCGAGACAAGGCATTGGCCGAAATTCAACAGTGACAAGGATGGCACAGACGCCAGTGTCTACGCACTGTTCAAGGACATCAACGGAAGATTATGGATAGGCACCAAGACCGGGATAACGATCAAGGAAGGTGATGATTTCCGGGAAACCCTCGATCTCGGATTCAACAGTGACGTGATCGACATCCGCGGGGACATCCAAGGCAACATCTGGATCGCATCCATAAGCAGCGGCCTGATGAAGTACAGCCCGAAGACGGGCACGATAGGCAAACCATCGACCAAAGGTGTGATTCCTGACAAGATTCTGGCGATAGAGATTGTCCGGGACATCATCTGGATAGGTACGGCAGGAAACGGACTGATCCGATATGACACAAACACGGGGATAATCACGCCCATCAACTCTAAGGACATACTCTCCTCCGACCAGACTGTCTACAACATCATTTCAGAAAACGACAACCTCTGGGTCAGTTCAAACTCCGGACTTGTGCGATACAACACACAGACGCAAAAAGCAAAATTATTCGGAACCGGAGACGGGCTGAGCGCCAACGCCCTCAATTACAACTCAGGAGTACTTACATCAGACGGAGTGGTTTTCCTTGGCACCAATGGTGGATTCAATTATTTCAGACCGGACGAGATACCGACAAACAGCATCGCCCCGAGACTTTACCTTAGCGACGTGGATTACAGTGAATCGGAGACCGAGGCGAGAGGACTTCTGGCCGAAGCCAGAAAAACCGGGCAAATGCACATAAGGACGGGTCATAAACCCTTGAGGCTGACTTTCTCTGTCCTGAGTTACATTGCTCCGCACAAGAACAGGTACAAGTGGAAAATCGATGATGAAGAGTGGAACGAATATGACTACAGAGGCAATGAGATCATCTTGACCGGGCTTAAAAGAGGAGAGCACACGATCCTGGTCTCCGGATGCAACAACGACGGAGTCTGGAGCGCGGAGATCCCTACAGTGGTGAAAGTCATGCCCTATTTCTACAACAGCACGGGTGCCATCATAGTATATTCCATCATTCTCCTGTCACTTGTCCTGCTTTTCGCCCGGATTCTTTGGGACTATCAAAAGGAACGGAAAGCCAACAAGGCTGAAAGGATACGCCGCGACAGGGATAGAGTACGTTTGGAGACCGAGCTGGAGCTGTTCACGGACATCGCAAAGGGCATCCGTACCCCCGTGATGCTCATCAACGGCCCCGTGGATGAGATCCTGGCAGAGAAGGGACTCTCCGACAGGGCGCGGAAAAATGCGGCGATTATCAAGAACAGCAGCGACAAACTGCACGTCATCACTCACGAGATCCTTGATTTCCTGCACAATAGCATAGAGAGCCTCCGCTCGGACGTGGGAGATGTATCTATGCCGATGAAAGGAGAGTACCGGAATATAGCGGCAGAGATTGAGAAGACTGCGAAAAAAAGTGCGGCGGACACAGTCCTGCAGGACACCAACACCGTCAAACGAAGGGAGATCAGCATCATGATCATCGATCCGGATGCCCAGATGAGAGAATTCCTGTCTCTCGCCCTCAGCAGACACTACCAGGACATCCACACCGAGGAGAATGCGGAGAAAGCGAAACAGACACTCGACAACGGGGAACGGATAGACCTGATCATCAGCGACGCCGCCGTGGGAATTGATCTCTGTGGGGAATTAAGGAACGAGGAGCGCTTCTGTCATATTCCAGTCATTCTCCTTTCAAGCAGCGACAATCTCAGCCTGAAAGTCAGCGGCATCGGGAAAGGAGCTGACATCTTCCTGGAGAAGCCGGTAGAGATCGAGTATCTCATCACACGGATAAACGGCATTCTCGACAAGAGAAAAATGATCTGGGACAGTTTCAGCAAACGTCCGTACGCCCCGTTAAGAAGCACCGTGCAGGGTAAAGGCGACGAGCAATTCCTTCAGCAAATCAGCGAGATAGTGTCTGTGAGATTTACCGACATGGATTTCTCCGTCGATGACTTGGCGGAGCAGATGCACCTGAGCCGTTCCGTCCTGTTCGAGCGTACCAAGGAGGCCTGCGGCATGACTCCTAACAATTTCATCAAGGAGATGCGTCTGCGCAAGGCCGCCAGCCTGCTGGCCGAGCAAAAGTACAAGGTCAATGAGATCTGCTACATGGTAGGCTTCAACACCCCGTCGTACTTCGCCAAATGCTTCTTCAGGCAGTTCGGTGTCCTGCCAAAGGATTTCGTCGGCTGAGACGACCCAGATGTGCGGGAATGCGATTGACGTCACAGATCCGAGATTGTCTCGTTCCGCAGATCGGCGATGAGCCTGTCGATCGAATCCTTTGTGACATGCTGCATGACGACAACATGCGACAGCTTTCCGCCAAACGCCGCGTCCTCGCCGCAAGCGAGATTATATTTCCTTACGACTTTGGCGGAAGGACGGCGGAATATGACCGTGTTGCTATATTCATTGTTCCAATAAGGCCAACCTATCCTTTTAAGCTCAGACTTAAGGTATCGCGTGTTTTCAAAAATCCTCGCGGCCTGCTCTGTCCAGCCTTCATCGCCGACCGTTTTCATAAGCCACCAAAATTTGAGTGGCTCGATTCCTGATCGTGAGCAGTTTATCATGCGCATGTTGGCGTTCAGATAAGAGATGTCGTAGGTTGACTGATTGTCGTAAACGTCGCGGGTTGTGATGAAGAGTCCGCAAGGGCTGTCGATGCCGAAGAATTTATGACCGCTGACGCTAATGGAATCAAAGCCTGTTTTCCTGTGTACCAGCGGTAAAACTCCTCCAGTCTTATGTCATTGTTGCCTGGATAACCAAGGGTCATACTCCTTTCGGCAAGGCACTCGGACGCCCATCTGTCAAGTTGTTCAAATCCTGAAGAAACCACAACCTGAGCCGACAAAGCCAGACTGCCTGACAGCGCAGTCAGGCCGATCATCAAGCCCCTCATCAGCATGCTGTTCATAACTATTCAATACATTATTGAGTCAACTTAAAAAAGTACCATTCGCCACTTTTTACCCCCGTTGGAAGTACCTGTGTGGCACATATTTTTTTCAAAAAAAGACTTTTTCAAGTGGACTCATTATTGGTTATTATAATCGTTCCTTAACCACATAGAAGAGTCTCGGAACCAAACACAAAAATAATGAATTATAGTCATTTCGAACATTTGGATCCATGAGCCCACTTGAAAAAGTGCCATTTGCCACTTTTTACCCCTTACAGAAGTATCTGCGAGGCACATGTTTTTTCAAAAACGACTTTTTCAAGTGGACTCATCCATTGCGGATTGAAAGAACCGCAACAATGATTTTGCCTTTTCGGCAAAACGAAGTAAATTTGTGTTCAACGAAACGGACGGACGGTTTGCCGGGTTTCTTTGGCCGGGCCTCTGACGAACAGACGATAAACAATGATATTCAAGAATATGAGAAAGTACCTTTTAATCGCGGTTCTGGCGGTGCTGCCGTTTTTGGCGGAGGCGCAGAACGGACCGGCCATTGCCAGGATCGTGTGCGGGCCTTACCTTCAGAGTGTTACCACGGACAGCTTCACGGTGATGTGGATGACGGACGTGGACGCTGTGGGGTGGGTGGAGATCGCTCCGGACAACGAGGAGAATTTCTACTACAAGGACAGGCCGAAGTACTACGACATGCGCGGCCACGGGCTGAAGCCTATCGGCAAGATCCACAAGGTGACGGTTGGCGGGCTTAAGCCCGGCACCAGCTACCGCTACAGGGTGATGATGACGGCGGTGCAGGACTACCACAACAACTACAATCCGGTCTACGGTAAAGGCTCCGGAGCGCCGGCCTACAAGGTTGACCTGCCTAAGGCCACCACTCTCAAAGAGGATTACAGCGAGGTCAGGTTCGCCGTTGTCAACGACGTGCACGCCCAGGACTCGCTTCTGCGCAGATTGTTCGCTGACAAGGAGAAGAACAAGGAGTTCGACTTCGTTCTGTTCAACGGAGACATGACCTCCGACCTGGCCTACAGCGAGAAGATCGTCCGGCACTACCTCAAGCCCGCAAGCGACCTGTTCGCCGACCAAACCCCTCTCTTCATGGTCCGCGGCAACCACGAGTTCAGAGGCAAGGACGCGCTGCGGATCTCTGAATATTTTGACTTCCCTGAGCACGGACCTTACTACACGTTCAAGTACGGCAAGTTCTTCTTCCTTGTGATGGACGGCGGCGAGGACAAGGTGGACAGCGACATCGAGAACCAAGGACGGCTCTGCTCGGAGCCTTATCTGAACGAGGAGGCCAAATGGCTCAAGGGCGTGGTGGAGAGTGATGAGTGGAAGAACGCCGAAAGAAGGATCGTCTTCAACCATATTCCCCCTCAGATCAAGGACGCATGGCACGGCAATCTGAATATGTCGGAGAAGTTCCTGCCTATCCTCAACGGTGCTGGTGTCGATCTGATGCTGAGCGGCCACGTGCACAAGTACTCTTTCCGCGAAGTTGGATCAACCGACGCATCCTTCCCTGTGATCACCAACGGCCAGTGGCAGAGGATGGAGATCACCGTGAACGTCAAAAAGATCGCCGTCAGGATCTACGACACCGACGGCAAGCTTACCCACACAGTGGATCTTTAGAGGTCTTGTTCTACAAGGACTTAAGACGGTCAGGGAAGTGAGGGAATTCTTCAGATTAGCACACAGCGGATCTTTAGAGGTCTTGTTCCACAATGACTGCAAGGAAGTGCGGAAGACTCTGAGCCTAACCGAGGATTCCTTTGAGTAAGTCCGGGATCACCAATTCCTCACAGTGGATGGAGGCGAGCCGGATGCGGCCCTCGTCTGTAAGCGAGAAGATCATCCCCCGCTTGTCAGCCGGGTTAAGTTTCCGGCTGATGAGGGATGTTTTTTCCGCCGAGGAAAGAACCTTGGACATATTCGAATGTGTAAGCCCCAACTCATCTGATAGTTCCGATGCCGAAGCGCTTCCCTGCCCCGCAAGGAAGCAGAGAAGCATCGCCTCGTTCAGGTTCAGCCCGAATTTCCTCTGAAACTCAGCGTCCAGCCCGGAGATTGCCCTATGGATCTCGCGAAGGCGGCAGATTGTGTTCTTCTTATTCTCCACGACCTACCAACTACAGCTCAACTTTAAGAACATCCTTGATGATTCCCTTGAGCTCCGTCTTAGACAAAGCCCCGAGAGACCTCTGCGGCTTACCCTTCATCGGAATGAACAGAAGCGTCGGAATCGATCTTATGCCGAAAAATGTAGCCAGTCCCCTCTCATTGTCCACATTGACCTTGTAGATGGTGAGTTTCCCTGAATATTCCTTGGCCAGTTCGTCCAGCACAGGCGACAGCTGCCTGCACGGCCCGCACCAGTCCGCATAGAAATCGACAATGGCCGGCTGAGATCCGAGATATTTCCACTCATCGGGGTTCTTTTCGAAGTCGTAGACCTTCTTAAGGAAATCAGCCTTGGTGATGTGCACCACCCTTGTCGTCGGCTTTTCCTTCGCCGCCGTCTCCTCATCTGGCCTTACCGCACCCGTCATCTCAACACCCTGCTCTTCCGCCGGTCTTCCTGCACCCGACAGCTCTGCTTTCTGCTCTTCCGCCAACCTTTCGGCATTCGGCACCTCAGTCGTCAATTCATTCCCTTTCAGTATTTTAACTCCAGAATTTTCCAGATCCATCTTCTCAATTCCCAGCTCAGCAACCCGAGTCAGAGCCACTTCGACAGACTCGGCAACCAAAGCACTTCCTATTCCCCACCTTTCTGTAGCCTTGGTCTCAAAAGAAGAGAACAGAAGAAGCCCACCGACAGCCACCCCGCTGATGCAAAAGAGCGCCTTTAACGTAATTGCATTCATAATAATCAGTGTTTTAAATAATTAACAAGCATTTATACAATAGTTTCCAACGAAAACTTTCCCAAAGTACGGAATTAATTTCCAATAAAACAAATTTCCAAAGGAAAATATTATCAAGAACTATCTTCTGTCATTCATCGCACCTGCGCTTAGAAAGCAGAGAGACCAAGCCCCCTTTCAGAGATAGCCTCGTGCGCAGGAAGCGCCTCTCCGCTCACGGGAATCCCCCGCTGGCCTGTCTCGTGCGCAGGAAGCACCTTGCCGCTCACGGGAATCCCCCGCTGGCCTGCCTCGTGCGCAGGAAGAGCCTTTCCGCTCACGGGAGACCCCCGCTGGCCTGTCTCGTGCGCAGGAAGCACCTTGCCGCTCACGGGAATCCCCCGCTGGCCTGCCTCGTGCGCAGGAAGCACCTTTCCGCTCACGGGAGGCCCCCGCTGGCCTGCCTCGTGCGCAGGAAGCGCCTCTCCGCTCACGGGAGCCCCCCGCTGGCTCGCCTCGTGCGCAGGAAGCGCCTTTCCGCTCACGGGAGTCCCCCGCTGGCCTGCCGGGTATCATCATTGGCCGCCTGTTGGACCTAACCTTAGTGCTGTTGTTAACCGCATTTCGTAAAGAAACTTTACAGTTCCCGGATTTCGCGAATCTGTTTCGCGGCGGACGATTCTCTTATGCCAGCCGTTTAGAGGCTATTTTTGATTTGTTTGCTATAGATTTGCACTCCGGAAGGCCCAGCAAAGCCCCACACATATAATTCCTCTGCAATTCCGTCGTCAAAACAAGCCCTTTCGGCGGTTTTGCCCGACAGAATTGCAGTCTATGCATTTTCAAAGACCTTTTTTCTGCAATTCTTAGAAGCTGTTTTGAATTGTTTGTTTGAAGGTTTGAGAGTAAAAAACTTCAGTTTCGACCGCTTCTTCCAAGGAAGATAGCGGTGCTATCTGACTGAAGAAGCGGGAAGAAAATGAAGATTATTCACCTCAAAGAACATTTCAAACAATTCAAAACAGCTTCTTAGTAACATGAAAAAATTAAGTTGCCTCAGATTAAGAGAATATTTTCGAGGATAGATCTATTTTCGAAGAAGGAGTGTGCCGGTGGCACATGACTGATGAGAAAAGATAGCTAGACCGAAAAGATTCCTTAAGATGATGCAGGTTATTTTTTGAAGGTTACTTAAGTAAGCGTTAAAAAATAAGCTGAACTAAAATTTGTGTCAGATTTATGAGGATAGATGTCTTTTTGAAGAAGGAGTGTGCCGGTGGCACATGACTGGTGAGAAAAGATAGCTAGAGCGAAAAGAGCGGAAAGCCTCTAACCTGAATTTTGGTTACATGCAAAATTCAGGTTAGAGGCTTCCCGCTCTTTCTATGCCATTGGACCTTCAATGTTCCTTCGCTTCGACAAGCCCGGAAACTCAATGGTCTCAGAACCTATAGGTCTAAAGAACCAGAGGGACTCAGCGACCGAGACACCGGCGAAGCGACTACCTTCTTTCCAGCTACTATTTGTCGCCGAGATCGAGGATGCGGACGTTGCGGATCTTCAGACCCTCACCGTGACCGCAGAATGAAATGTAGCCTTTCTTGTTGAACATTCCCGGATGGTTCTTGTGGTCAACGGTGTACGGATTCTTCTTGCCGCCGTCAGGAGCCACATTGTGACCCTTGCAGGCCCTGCGGATGTTGCCGTCCACAATCACCTCACCGTTGACGGTCACCTTGATTCTGTCGCCCTCGACACGAATCTCCTCGGTGCTCCACTCCCCAAGAGGCTTGTGGACGATTCTCTTCGCCGGGATCACACCGTAAACCGATCCGTGAACCTGATACTCACGAAGTTTGGCGTACATCGGAGCGTCATGATCAAGGATCTGCACCTCACACATTCCGTCATAGGCAGCGTCAACACCCATAGGAGTCCTCACACCCACACCATTGTTCACACCCTCGCGCAGGAAGCAGAACTCGAAACGATAGACGAAGTTACGGTATTCCTTCTTGGTGTAGAGATTTCCTGTGCTGCCGTAGTTGGCCGACACATAGATTGTTCCGTTGACAGGAGTGTACCCCTCAAGGTCGCCCTGCCACTTGTCCAGATTCGTGCCGTCGAACAGCATCTCGAATCCCTGTCTCTTCTCCTCATCGGTCAGTTGAGAGATCGGTGAAGGCTCGGCCTCGCCGAGAATCTTGTTGATCGCATCGACAGCGTAGCCGTCATCCGCACCACCGGCGGCCTTGAAGATCACGACAGCCTTGTCAAGGTTGGACTTGAGGTCAGCGTAGTTGATCTCCTCCTTGGTCTTGGAGGCGATTGCCCTTACGCACTCAGCAGCGGCATGCCTGACTCCCTTGTCACTGTCATCCAAGTACTTGCCGGCAAGCAGGAACGCCTTCATCGTAGGTACGGAAGCAAGAAACTTGAGAATGGACTTCTTCACGGCAGGGGTCTGGGCAAGCTCAAGAGCCTTGGCGAAATCCATACGCTTTTTGTCAACATTGGTCTCGTATTTAGAGACAAGGGAAGAATATCTCTTCACAGCCTTGTCGGCCAGCCCGGCGTCAGAACCGGCAATCTTGATCAGAGTCGGAGCCACCTTGAAATTGTCGATGTCAAGCAACGACGCGAAAGCGGACTTGTCACCGGCCTCGTAGGCGGCGGCCAGATCGTTCACGGCCTCGTCAGTGCCTGTGGCGGCAAGGACAGGATAGTACGCGGCGGCGTTCATGGACTTCTTCATCAAAGCGCTGACCTTGGCGTACTGCTCGGCGGGAGCAAGAGTGTGCACAGCGGCGATCAAAGCGTTCTGGGCGGCCTTCTGATCAGCGACGGAAGCGTTGTCAAGCAAAGCGCCGACCTTGTCAATGTCCTGGACGCCAACGATGTCCGCGAGCGCGAGCTTGGCGAGAGACGAAGCCTCGGCATCCTTTGAATCTATCAATGAATATACCTTCGGGGCGGCGGCGGTAATCCTTCTGGCCATCACAAGGCCGAGAATATTTCCAAGAGTCTTGTTGTCCTTGGCTACGTCAAGAGCGGCAAGAAGCTCGTCCTGATAGTTGCCCTTGAATGATTTCAAAGCGGCGATCGCAGCGGCGCTGTTCTCGCCTCCGAGCTGTCCCACAAGAGCCTTCGCGGCCTTGTCACCGCCGATCTTTCCGGCGGCAGCGATAGCGGCGGAGGCAACGTCTCCACCCTCGGAGAACGAACCGAGCACGATATCGGAGACAGACGAGATCTTGTTGTTACCGAACCAGTTGAGAAGATCAACCTTGACCGGAGCAGAGAGTTTCGCGAAATTCTTTGTGAAAAGAGGAACGAGATTTCCCGCGCCAAGAATCGAAGTGGCGTTGTCAATCACAGAATTCCTGTACTTCACATCCTCACTTTTGAGAGCGGCGGCAACGACCTTGACAGCCTTTGCAGGGTCGTTTTTCATCTGAGCCAAAGCACCGGCGGACTTGTAAGCGGACACTTCTGAAGCCATAAGATCCTTGGCGGCCTTGGCGACAGCCTTGCTCTTGGATCCATCCGCAAGTCTCACAGCCAGAGCGGCATAGTCAGGAGTCGAGTTCTCTTTAAGAATATTCAGGGATGACTCTGAGCCGATAGCCGCGAGAGTGGAGAAGTAAGCGTTGTCGTGCATTGTGGAGTTCAGGGCAGTCGGGATGACCCATTTCTGAATATAAGGCTCCGCGGCGGTGATTCCTTTCTCCGCGGCGGCGGTCGCCAGCAGTTTCCTGTCGGCGGTTCCTTCCTTCACAAGGTCAAGAATCAAATCCTCTGTTCCCGGAATATCCACGAGAGCGCCAACGGCCGTGGATGCGAGGGCAGGGTCATTGACATATTCCTTGAAGAACTGAGCGTCAGCAGGCTTGGCGATCTGACGGAAAAGGTTCAACAAGAAAGCCTTGTTGTTGCTGTCTGTCGTGACCTTGACCGCCTGCGCGAATCCTTCGCGGACCTTGTCCACGCACTGTGGATTGGCCGAGGCATAGCTCGCAAGACCTGTGAGGGCATATTCATAAAGATTGTTCTTCACGCCTTCGCCAGCCGGCTTCATCATTTTGGCGGTCTCCACCACTGATGCCGGAGCGGCGGCCGCGAGGTCAGCAATCTGTGTGTTGAAATCCGACGCGTTGTTGGCCGGCATAGCCGCAAGCACGTCAGCCACAACGGTTTCCACGGTTCTCTGCCTTGCGTCCTGAGCGTTGATCGTAAGGGCGGCCGCAAGGAATAATATAGATGTAAGTAATTTCTTCATATTCAAGAGCATATTAAAGGATCATTGAACCCCAAGGGGCACGCATCGGCTGATTGATGAGCTGGTTGGCGGCATCATCACCTATAAAGAGCTGCTTGTCAGGATCGAAGTTCAGGGTCCTGCCGAGCCTGAGGGCGCAAGCGCCCATGTTGACTATCGTGCAGCTGTGGTGACCGTTGTCCTCGGCCAGCGCGAATTTCTGACGGGTCCTCACGCACTCCAGGAAGTCAGTATTGCGTGGTTCCGGATCCGGAAGCGAGTTGATGACATCCATCACGTTAGGAATCGTGCACTCGAATCCCTTATAAACCTTGCCGTTAGGGCCTTCGATGTAAGGCACCTTGCCCTTGCTCTCGAAGCCTTCGCCCTCAAGGATGATCTTGCAGCCGTCAGCGTAGGTGTAGGTAATGCTACGCCATATTCCCACAGCGTCCGGATGCTGCTGAGGAGCGTCCACCTCGACCTTTACAGGGAAGGTGTCGTCCTTGCCGAGGATGTACTGCACTGGATCGATGTAGTGCTGTCCCATGTCACCGAGGCCGCCGGACTCATAGTCCCAGTAGCCGCGGAAGGTCTGGTGCACACGATGAGGGTTGTACGGCTTGTAAGGAGCCGGTCCGAGCCACATATCGTAGTCCAGTTCAGCCGGAACAGGCTGAGGTACAAGGTTTTCCTTGCCCGTCCAGAAGAATTTCCAGGTGAAGCCCGTGGCTCCGGAGATCCTGACTGTCAAAGGCCAACCGAGAAGTCCGCTCTGCACGAGTTTCTTAAGCGGCTCCACCGTTGTTCCAAGGCCGTAGAACGTGTCCTTGAAACGGAACCAGGTGTCCAGACGGAAGATACGGCCGTACTTGTTGACCGCCTCCACAACTTTCTGCCCCTCGCCGATTGTCCTTGTCATCGGCTTCTCGCAGAAAATATCCTTCCCTGCTCTGCAGGATTCCACAGCCATGATTCCATGCCAATGTGATGGAGTGGCTATGTGAACGATGTCCACATTGGAATCATGCACGAGATCTCTCCAATCCGTGTAGGCCTGAAGTTTCGTGCCGAACTTCTCCACACCCTTCTTAAGGGCGTTGTCAAGGTGGTTCCTGTCCACATCACAGACCGAGACCAGCCGGCAGCGCTCGTCACTTACGAAGTGAAGGCCACTCATTCCGATTCCGCCCACTCCGATTATTCCGCGCGTGAGCTGATCGCTCGGAGCAACGTACTTCTTGTCGCCGCCCATGGCGCCGAACACATTACGTGGCAGGATCGTGAACAACGCCAGTCCCGCCGCTGATTTCTTCAAAAAGCTTCTTCTGGATTCACCCATAGTGCTATTGTGATTAAATTATTTCCGTTAACGCAAATATACATTTTTTTCCAGCCGTATAATATTAAAGACCACTCATTTTTTGCAAAAATACCATCAATGATTTCATTTTTGCAAAATAGAGTAGCCTGTATCTTCTCACAGTGAGACTGACACTTACAGTCGGACATCCACGAACACAGGAAGATGGTCCGAAGCCTGCGTCACATCCCCCTTGTGGAACTCAGTCATAGTATGGGCAGAGACTTTCTTTACAGGAGCGGACATCTTGTAGTGGAAAATATAGTCTATGCACACGCGAGGATCTCTTGAGGAGAACGTGTTTTCTGTCTCGGAAAGCAAATCCCATGATTTCCTCAGAGTCTCGATAACCTCGGACTCCGGCGAAGCGTTCATGTCTCCACAGTAAAAGACCGGCTTTTTACATTTAAAGTAATTTTCTTGTGCCCAAGCATTTACAACCTTCGCCTGAGCCAATCGGGCAACAGGAGACACATGATCCAGATGAGATGCGCCAATAACATATTTATCCGTCTCAATGACTGCAATGGCCCTTGGCTCGGCTCCCTCATCCTGAGGAAGAGCAACAGTGTATCTCTTAAGAATCTTCACCTTGCCTGGCACGATACAACCCTCGCCGTAAGCGCCACCCTGATAAGGCATCGCACGCCCAAAGTGCCTTTGCCATCCTCCCAATGCCTTGGTAAGGAGAGAGAGCTCATCGTAGGGAAGCCTTTGTGTAAGGCTGTCAATCTCATTAAGCGCGACAACATCAGCCTCGGATTCCTTTATCATTGAGGCTATCATGTCGATGTTATCATTAAAAGGAAGGTATTTCGAGAAATTACCCACATTGTAGGACATTATCCTGAAAGAGCCCGCGGCCTTAGGATAATAAGCCTTCTCCTCTGAACCTTGGGTTCCGGCTCCGGATTGCCGGGATGATGTACCGCATCCACATGATGACAAGGCCAAAGAGAAAGGGACGACCGCAATGGCCAAAAGAAAACCGCTGATGTGTTTAAGCATATTATTGTGTAGCATTGGTGTCATTAATTAATAAAGGTGACGCGAAATTTCTTTCCCGTCACCTCCTTGTCTATTTTATTATCGGAATATTCCTACTCGGCCTGACGGTCGTTGCCACGGCGGCCACGGCCACCACGGCTGCCACGACGGTCTCCACGGTCTCCACCTCTGCGCTCGCCACGGTCTCCGCGTGAAGGACGTGATCCGCCCTGCGCATTGGCTGCGGCAGCGGTGTTAGGAGTGAGATCCTGCTTGCCGTAACGCTCGCCGTTGCAGATCCACACCTTGATTCCGAGGGCGCCGACCTTTGTGCTTGCAACCGCAAGAGCGTAGTCGATGTCAGCACGGAATGTGTGCAGAGGTGTACGGCCTTCCTTGAACATTTCACTTCTGGCCATTTCAGCGCCGCCTACACGACCGCTGATCTGGATTTTGATACCCTCTGCGCCAACCCTCATGGTTGATGCGATAGCCATCTTGATGGCCCTTCTGTAGGAAACACGTCCCTCGATCTGACGGGCGATGCTGTCAGCTACGATGTGGGCGTCAACCTCAGGCCTCTTGACCTCGAAGATGTTGATCTGAACGTCCTTCTTGGTGACCTTCTTAAGCTCTTCCTTGAGTTTGTCAACCTCGGCCCCGCCCTTACCGATGATGAATCCAGGCCTTGCGGCGTGAATGGTCACGGTGATGAACTTGAGGGTTCTTTCGATGACAATCTTGGAGAGGCTGGCCTTGGCAAGACGGTTGGTCAGATACTTGCGGATCTCATAATCCTCAGCGATCTTCTCAGCATAGTTACCACCACACCAGTTAGAGTCCCAACCACGGGTGATACCGATTCTGTTAGAAATAGGATTTGTCTTCTGTCCCATATTACTTGTTCTCCTCTACTGTTGTTGGTTTCTTGACGTCGAGAATGATGGTGACGTGGTTCGAACGCTTGCGGATCCTTCCGGCGCGGCCCTGAGGGCAAGGACGGATTCTCTTGAGCGTGCGGCCTTCGTTTACCATGATCGTCTTGACATAAACGTTACCGTTGTCCAGCTCTTTGCTCTGATCCGGGTTTTTGGCTTCCCAGTTGGCGATGGCGCTGCGGAGAAGCTTCTCAAGACGGATGGACGGCTGCCTCTTCGAGAAATGAAGAAGGTCAATCGCACGGTTCACCTCCACACCTCTCACAGTGTCAGCGACAAGACGCATCTTGCGAGGGGATGTAGGAACATCATTCAACTTAGCTACTGCTGTATTCTTTTTGGCTTCCTTGAACTTTTCAGCCATTAATCTTTTACGAGCTCCCATAATGAATTCTCCTTAATTACTACTTATTGTTGCCCGAATGGCCTTTGAAAGTTCTGGTCGGCGCGAATTCGCCGAGCTTGTGGCCCACCATGTTCTCAGTGATGTAAACAGGAATGAACTTGTTTCCATTATGAACTGCGACAGTGTGGCCTACGAAGTCAGGGGAGATCATGCTGGCGCGGGACCAGGTCTTCACGACCTCCTTCTTCTTGCTACCATCATTCATAGCAAGAATTCTCTTTTCCAGGGCTTCCTGGATGTATGGACCTTTTCTTAATGAACGACTCATAATCTTAAAGTTTAATTCCGTTTAATTACTTCTTCTTTCTTCTCTCGATGATGAACTTGTTGGAAGTAGCCTTAGGATTACGTGTCTTGTAACCCTTTGCAGGAAGTCCCTTGCGTGAACGCGGGTGACCTCCGGAGGCACGACCTTCACCACCACCCATAGGGTGATCAACAGGGTTCATGACGACACCACGGTTGTGAGGCCTGCGACCGAACCAGCGGGTACGTCCAGCCTTTCCGTAAGACTCAAGATTATGATCTGCGTTAGAAACTGTTCCAACGGTGGCGCGGCAGGTCACGAGCACCATTCTGGTCTCGCCCGAAGGCAGACGAAGGATGGCGTAGTTGCCCTCACGGGCGGCAAGCTGCGCGAATGTACCGGCGGAACGTGCCATCGCGGCGCCCTGGCCAGGACGAAGCTCGATGTTGTGCACGAGCGTACCTACAGGGATCTCCGCGAGCGGGAGACAGTTGCCGAGCTCAGGAGCGACTCCTGATCCGGACTCTATGATCTGTCCTACCTTGATTCCGGCAGGAGCGATGATGTACTTCTTAACGCCATCCTCGTACTCTACGAGGGCGATGCGGGCGCTACGGTTCGGATCATACTCGATGGTCTTCACAGTAGCCTTGACGTTGTCCTTGGTGCGGAGGAAGTCGATGATACGATACATTCTCTTGTGTCCGCCGCCACGGTAACGAACGGTCATCTGACCGGTGTTGTTTCTACCGCCTGTGCTCTTAAGAGGTTCCAACAAAGCCTTGTACGGCTTCTTGGCAGTGATTTCATCGAATGCGCTGATAGCCTTGTTCCTGGTACCAGGAGTAGTCGGCTTGAATTTTCTGATTGCCATTGCCTTGTCCCTCCTTAAATGTTACTGTAGAAATCGATCTTGTCATCACCTGCAAGGGTAACGTATGCCTTCTTGAAGTGATTGGCGCGGCCGCGGAGCATACCTGCCTTGCTGTAGCGGGACTTTCTCTTTCCGTGATAGTTCACGGTGTTGACGTCCTTCACAGTCACGTTGTAGAACTGCTCTACAGCGGCCTTTATCTGAAGCTTGTTGGCTTCCCTGTCAACGATGAAGCCGTAACGGTTGTACTTCTCAGTCTCAGCCGTGAGCTTCTCGGTTACTATTGGCTTGATTAAAATTCCCATCTCTTTGCGCTTTTAACGGTTGACCCTGGCTGCGAGGACATCCTGAACACCGTCCACAAGAACCATTGAGTTGGCGTTCATAACGGTGTAGGTGTTGATTTCGTCAACAGTGATGACCTTTACCTCAGGGAGGTTACGTGATGAAAGGAAAATGTTGTTTGAATTCTCCGGAAGCACTATGAGAACCTTTCTCTGGCCAGCCTTGAGAGCGTCAAGGATGCGCATGAGTTCCTTTGTCTTAGGGGCTTCCATCGCGAACGGCTCAACGAGGACAATAGCGTTCTCCTGTGCCTTGTAGGTGAGGGCTGAGCAACGTGCGAGAGACTTCAGCTTCTTGTTAAGCTTGAATCTGTAAAGACGAGGCTTAGGACCGAACACGCGGCCACCGCCAACGAAGATGTTGGACTTCAAGCTACCGTGACGCGCGCCGCCGCCGCCCTTCTGGCGACCGAGCTTCTTGGTGGAATGAGCGTTTTCGCTGCGATCCTTTGTCTTGGAGGTACCCTGACGCTGGTTGGCGAGGTACTGAACGACATCAAGATAGATTGCATGGTCGTTCGGCTCCACACCGAACACCTTCTCGTCAAGAACAACCTTCTTTCCGGATTCTGATCCGTCAATTTTCAATACTGGTAATTCCATAACTAAAACTCTAATGCAAGATAAGAACCCTTGGCTCCAGGAACGGAACCTTTAATGACGAGAAGATTGTTTTCAGGGATAACCTTAACAATCTCGAGGTTGAAGACCTTGACCCTTTCGTTGCCCATGTGGCCGCCCATACGCATTCCAGGGAACACGCGTGAAGGCCAAGATGACGCACCGAGAGAACCCGGCTTACGCAGTCTGTTGTGCTGACCGTGTGTCGCTCCGCCTACACCGGCGAAATGATAACGGTGAACAACACCCTGGAAGCCACGGCCTTTGGAAGTACCGACAACATCAACGTACTTGACATCATCTGTGACGACATCGGTGACGGTGACGGTGTCTCCAAGCTTGAGCTCACCCTGGAAGTCTGCCGGAAACTCGACAAGCTTGCGTTTAGGGGTGGTCCCTGCCTTTTTGAAATGGCCCATAAGAGGCGCGCTGGCGTGTATCTCCTTGATTTCGTCATAGGCAAGCTGTACAGCGGCATAGCCATCTTTTTCTACTGTACGCAGTTGCGTGACAACACACGGACCAGCCTCGATGACGGTGCATGGAATATTTTTTCCATCAGCACCGAAAACGGAAGTCATTCCGATTTTCTTTCCAATTAATCCAGGCATTGGTTTGATTAATTAATTGTAAATAAATATTTTACGTAATCCGCACTATTTTGCGGACTGCAAAGGTAGTGATTTTTTTTCAATTAACAAAGTTTTCCACAGGCCTACTTCCTAATAATCAGAGAAATCGTCATCAGGCCTTGGGGAATAAATCAAGGATTAGTTATCTTTGTACCACGAAAAAGAACAATGATGCTTTTGAATATCTTCGGATTCCTCAACATCTCGTTTGCGGACATCCTGGACATACTAATGGTCGCAATATTCATCTACCTGGCATTCAGGTGGATAAGAGGGTCGGCGGCAATGAATATATTCGTCGCCGTCATCCTGCTTTTCGTGCTGCGGGTGGTCGTGGCGGCGTTCAACATGAAGTTGATGAACGCCCTGCTGGGAACTTTCATCGACGTGGGCGTGATCGCGCTCATCGTCATATTCCAGCCCGAGGTGCGGCACTTTCTGATGAAGCTCGGCTCGCGCTATGGGATGGCCGGAAAAAGCCGCGACTTCTTCAACAAGCTTATGGGCATCCAGGACCAGAAGATGGCAGGAGGCACGGTCAACGAGATCGCCGAGGCGTGCAGAGCCATGTCCGCCGACAAGACCGGGGCGCTGATCGTGTTCCCACGCAAGGATTCTCTCGACTTCATCGTCGAGACCGGGGACATTGTGGACGCGAAGGTCACCAGGAGATTGATAATGAACATATTCTTCAAGAATTCCCCTCTGCATGACGGGGCGATGATCATCAGCGCCGACAGGATAGTCGCAGCGCGGTGCACACTGCCGATCACGGGACGTTCCGACATTCCGGCGCACTACGGAATGAGGCACAAGGCGGCGATCGGAATCTCGGAGGAGACCGATGCTGACGTGGTAGTTGTCTCGGAGGAAACCGGAGGAATATCCTTTGTCCGCGGAGGCAACATCAAGAGCATCAACAACATCAATGAACTTAAACTCCTTCTCGGCGCTGGCGAGGGAACCACGGAGGAAAAGCGCGCCACAGAGGGGAAACAATAATTTACGAATATGCGGGAGCACGAATACGAAACAGAGATTGACACCAGATTGGAGGGCAAGTTGGGATTTGACAGGGTCAGAACCTTTGTGGCCGACAGATGTTCCACTGAATATGCAGTCACGAGGGTGACGGAGGAGAGGTTCAGCAACGACCCGAAGGTCATTAGGGAAAGGCTGGCGCTGACCGACGAGATGAGGCTTATAGTGATGTTCGAGGAAAACTTCCCGACCAACGGGTACATTGACTGCCTCGACTTCCTCAAGCCGCTGGAAAAGACCGGCTACACAATCGACATCCTTTCGCTGGGCAAGCTGCGCACTATGGTCGAGACCGTGCGCAAGCTGACCAACTTCTTTATGTCGATAAAGGACGGGGTATATCCCAATCTCAAACGGATGAGCGCCCCGGTGCTGAGTTTCCCTGAAGTACAGAGAAGGATCGACCAGATCCTGGACAAGTTCGGGGATGTCAAGGACACGGCATCGGACAAGCTGCTGGAAATCAGGCGCGCGATAAAGACAAAGGAGGGGGCGATCTCCAAAAGGGCGAACGCCATCCTCAAGCAGGCACAGGCCGACGGGCTTGTGGACGAGGACGCCGGGCTTTCCGTGCGTGACGGCAAGCTGCTGATTCCCGTCAACAGTTCCAGCAAGAAAAAAATCCAGGGATTCGTCTACGACACATCGGCCACCGGAAAGACATCGTTCATCGAACCTGCCGAGATCATTGAGATTGAGAACGAGATCGTGACCCTGCACTCCGAGGAGGCTCAGGAGATACAACGCATCCTCGCGGCTTTCAGCGACTTCGTCAGGCCGTACGTTCCGGATCTGGTCAATTCTGCCAAGTACATCGGTGAGATCGACTTCCTGGTGGCCAAGGCGCAGGTCGCCCTTGACTTCAAGGCCGGGATGCCAATCATCTCCGACAACGGCGAGATGAATCTGCGCAAGGCCCGCCACCCGCTTCTGGAGAGGGCCCTGGGCAAGGAGAAGAAGACCATAGTGCCGGTCTCCATACGCCTGACCCCGGCCAAGCATATTCTTTTGATCTCCGGGCCTAACGCCGGCGGCAAGTCGGTGTGTCTGAAGACCACGGGGCTACTCCAGTACATGTTCCAGTGGGGTATGCTGATTCCGACATCCGAGACATCCGAGATGCCTGTCTTTGACCGCATCATGGTCAGCATCGGAGACGACCAGAACATCGAGAACGACCTGAGTACTTACAGTTCCTTCCTTGACGACATGAAAACCATGCTCTCGAAGGCCGACGACAAGACATTGATATTAATTGACGAGTTCGGCTCCGGCACGGAGCCCGCCGCCGGAGGAGCCATAGCCGAGGCGATACTAAGCGAGATGGATCACAGAGGGGTCTACGGAGTCATCACGACGCACTACACGAACCTCAAGCTCTACGCTTCGGGAGCCGAGACTGGTGTCATCAACGGCGCAATGCAGTTCGACGCGGCCAAGATCCAGCCGCTGTTCAAGCTGGACATCGGAATGCCGGGCAACTCGTTCGCTTTTGAGCTGGCCCGCAAGATGGGACTTCCCGAGAACATCGTGAAGGATGCCGAGAACCGGGCCGGAGAGGAGTTCGTGGGAATGGAAAGGAACCTGCGCAGGATCGTGCGCAACCGCCGGGCCCTGGACGAGAAGCTGCAAAGGATAAAGAACACGGACAAGACTCTGGAGAACATCACAGAGCGCTACCAGAAGGAGCTTGAAGGCATCAGGCAGACCAAGAAGGAGATTCTTGAACAGGCCAAGAAGGAGGCACAGGAGATTGTCAAGGGTGCCAACCGGACTGTCGAGAACACCATCCGCACGATCAAGGAGTCCCAGGCCGACAAGGAGAGGACCTCTGACGCGAGAAAGGAGCTGCAGAACTTTGTCACAGGTCTCCAGATGAGGAAAGAGAACGAACAGAAGAACCACGACGACTACATCGAGAAGAAGCTGAAGCAGTTGGAGGACAGGAAGATGCGTAGGGGTGCCAAAAAGGGAGGCGCCCAGGAGGCCACCCAGGCGGAGACGGCGGACAGGTTCCGTGGCGGAGCGCTGAAAGTCGGCGAGAAAGTCCGGGTCAAGGACAACGGGATGGTCGGGGAGATCATCAGGGTGTCCAACAAGGCCGTGACCGTGGCCATCGGCAACATCACCAGCAAAATGCCGCTCGACAAGGTGGAGAGAATCTCTTCCAATGAATATAAAGCCTCGGTGCGGGAGAGCATCAAGCCTCGCGCGGCGCAGGACGATTCCGGACTGAGGGAGCGCAGACTGGCATTCTCGCCGGAACTGGATGTCCGCGGGGAAAGGGTCTCCGATGCTTTGGACATCGTGACACACTACATCGACGACGCTATCATGCTGAGCATCGGCTCTGTGCGGATCATACACGGCAAAGGCACCGGAGCCTTGCGCGATGAGTTGCAGAAATACCTCCGGACAATCCCCGGTGTCTCTTCCGTACACGACGAGCAGGTACAGTTCGGAGGATCCGGAGTGACAATCGTGACATTAGGATAAACTCTTGATTTCAAACTATGAAAGACTCTGAAAAACGGATGACCCCACGGATGAGCCTGGGACGGAGGGGCGAGGATGTCGCCTGTGGTTTCCTGTCCGGTAAAGGGCATACGATAGTCGAAAGAAACTACCGTTCGGGACATCTTGAGATCGACATCATCACTTTGGACAAGGATGGTGTGCATTTTGTGGAGGTAAAGAGCCGTGTGGCGCCGGTCGCTGTCTCCCCAGAGGAGAACGTGACGGCAGCCAAGCAGAAAAAGGTGGCGGATGCGGCGCTGAGGTACCTGCACACGTCGAAGGACAAGAGGCTTTCAGCAGACCTTGAGGTCAGTTTCGATGTGGTGGCGGTGACTTTCGACGGAGGCGGGGAGATTGTGGAATGGTTCCCGAACGCCTATTATCCGATGTACCTTTGACCGTATGATTGAAGAACATATTGCTAAGCACCAAGATATGAGTTACAATAACCGATACTGCATCATCATGGCCGGCGGCACTGCCAACCATTTCTGGCCGGTGAGCAGAGAGTCCAGACCTAAACAGTTTCTGGACATAGCCGGAACAGGAGATTCCTTTATCAGAAGCACCTATGAACGTTTCTCAAGGATCGTACCCTCAAAGAACATCCTCGTGGTCACCCTGACCAGATTCTCCTACCTGGTCCGGGCCCAGATCCCCGAGCTTCCCGAAGAGAACCTGCTTCTGGAACCCTATGCCCGCAACACGGCTCCATGCATCGCCTACGCCACCTACTGCATCCTGAAACGTGACCCGGACGCGACGGTGATCGCCACCCCGGCAGATCATATAATAAAGGATGAGGCGCGTTTCAAGAGCGCGATGCTCAAGATGATGGACTATGCCGAGAACAACTCCGCCCTCATGACCCTCGGAATCCACCCGACGGAGCCCGACACGAGCTACGGCTACATTCAGGCCACGGGAGGCAGGGAGTCCGCCGGCGACGACACCCCGCTCAAGGTCAAGACCTTCACCGAGAAACCCGACAAGGCTCTCGCCGAAGTGTTCTGCAAGACGGGAGAGTTCTACTGGAACTCGGGGATATTCGCATGGAAAGCTTCCGTGATCAGGGAAGAGATGGAAAAGTACATACCCGATGTCACCACCCTGTTCACAGGCTGGGAAGATGCGCTGGGAAGCGACAAGGAGCAGACTTTCCTTGAGAAGGTCTATACAGACTGCCCGAAGGTCTCGATTGACTATGGTGTGATGGAGAAGACCGACCGCGCCTGGCTCTACTGCGGAGACTTCGGATGGTCAGACATCGACAGCTGGGAATCCCTCTACAGCAACATGGACAACAAGACCGCGGACGGCAACATCGTGTTCACGGACAAGTACCTGGCCGACGGCAACGAGGGCAGCATGCTGGTCTGCGGCGACAAAAAGAAACTCTACGCCATCAAAGGCCTGAAGGACTACCTCGTGGTTGACACAGGCGACGTCCTCCTGATCTGCCCGAAAGACGACAAGAATTTCAAAGACTTCATCTCCGGCCTTGGAATGCCCGACTACGAAGTCTTCAGATAATGCCCGTCACGCCGGAAGGTCAGATTATGACCCCGCCGTCAACCGGAAGGACGGCGCCGGTGATGTACGAGGCCATGTCGCTGGCCAGGAAGAGGAACGCGTCGGCGACCTCATCAGGCTCACCTACCCTGCCGATAGGAATGCGCGCCACCAGAGGCTTTATCATGGCCTCCGGAAGGTTTGCGACCATGTCGGTGCGGGTCACGCCCGGAGCCACGGCATTGACCCTTATACCACGGGGAGCCAACTCCCGTGAAAGGGATTTTGTCAGGCCGTTGACCGCGAACTTGGTGGTCGGGTACAGACAGCCGGACGGCTGGCCGTAAAGACTCACCACAGAGCTGGTGTTGAGGATGACACCGCCGCCGCTCGCCTCCATCAACCTCGCGGCGGCCCTGCAGCAGACAAACACCGCCTTGAGGTTTATGTCCAGAATCCTGTCCATTTCCTCATCGGTGTAGTCATTGAGAGGAAGCGCCTGCGAGATACCGGCGTTGTTGACAAGGATGTCAAACCTTCCGAACCTTGCTAAAACCTCATTGAACGCATTCTCTACAGAGGAAGAATCTGTGAGATCCGGGGCGATCGCCAAAATCTTGGCCTCAGGCAACTCGAAAAGGAGTTTTCCAAGCGCCGCGTTGGCGGTCGCGGGCTTCGAGCCGCACAGGGCTACGGAAGCACCCGCCTCAAGGTATTTCCTGACGACCGCATAACCGATGCCGCGCGTGCCACCTGTGACCACCGCGACCTTGCCTTTTAATGAAAGTTCCATAACTCTATGATTTTACAAAAACAGCTTCTAAAAAGGGTGGCCGGAAGATTGACGACCGGTCACCCTGTGATTCTTGAAAAATTCTACTCGGCGAATGCGTAGGAGAAGCCTTGGATCTTGTCCCAGGCTCCGCGGGTGAAGTCCGGAACCTCGACCGGAGCGTTGCCGTTCTCGATGGAGATTCTACCCAGTTCCGTGAGACAGCACCATTCGGCCATGTCATAGACATCCATGTCAAGCGGAAGGCCGTTCCTCAGGCAGTAGACCAAACGGTAGTCCATGATGAAGTCCATACCTCCGTGGCCTCCGACCTGCTTTGCAAGAGCCTCAAGCTCCGGAGTAAGGATCGGATTGCGGTTGTCCTCAAGAATTGCCTTGAGCCTGTCTCCCGAATAGGTGACCTCGCGGCCAAGGTTCTGGTAGTCAGTGGAAGCCTCGGTCAAGGCGTTGTCCCTCAGACAGAGCTGCTGGATCGGATACTTGCCGGCATAGCCCTCGCTGCCTACAATCTGGTACATGCGGTTGTAAGGGCGCGGCGTCATCACGTCGTGTTCCACGAGGATGGTCTTGCCTTTCTCCGTCGTGATCATCGTCATCGTGAGATCGGCGTTCTGAAAGTCCTCACATTTCTCTCCGGTTCTGGCTTCCACATGCTTAGGGCCGTTCACAGCCTTGGTCTCCATCGCGACAAGAGTCTTGAAACGGTCGCCGCGATGGATGTCCATCACCTGGCAGACCGGACCAAGGCCGTGGGTAGGATAGACATCACCCTTGACCTCCTTGTTGAAATCAAGCCTCCAGTTGTTCCAATAGGAGTCCCAGAACGGATCCAGATTGTGATGATAGGAACCCTCTCCATGGAGAATCTCTCCGAGCAAGCCCTTCTGAGCCATCGTAAGGACTGCCATCTCATAGAAATCATAGCAGCAGTTCTCAAGCATCATGCAATGCTTACGGGTCTTCTCGGACATGTTGATCAAAGCCCAGATGTCCTCCAGAGAAGCCGCGGCCGGAACCTCCACCGCGACATTCTTGCCATGCTCCATCGCATAGAGAGAGATCGGAACGTGATGCTTCCAGTCAGTGCAGATGTAGACAAGATCGATGTCGTCACGCTCGCAGAGTTCCTTGTAGGCCTCAGTGGATCCGGAATAACCGGCAGCCTTAGGCAAGCCCCTGTCCTCCAATGTCTTCTGTGCAGCCTCAACCCTATCGGCCTCGACATCACAAAGGGCGTTGATCTTCACGCCCGGAATGTAGGTGTAACGCTCCACGGCGCTTGAGCCGCGCATTCCGACACCGACGAAACCGACACGGACGGTGTCCATCGCCGGCACGGTCAGCATCAACGCGTTCTCCTGACCCGCAGGACGGGCAGGTGTCTCTACCTTGATCGGCCCCTCCTCCTTGGAAGTGGCGCATGATACCGCCAGGACAAGTGACATGGCGGCCAATAAACTTCTGAATCTCATCGCTTATTACTGTTTACAAATCATTCTCTTACAAAGTTATCACAAATCCCGAGAAAACTGACGCTCATTCACGGAATAAATCGCCAAAGTAAACATTAAAAAACAAGTTGGCATTCTTTAAGGATTACTAATCTCGGGAATATTCCTAAAAATCAAATCCCAACGACTTCCGCACGCCCATCGCCCTGGCGGGGACTATCGCGAAGCGGAATGAATAGTCACGGTCGCTCCAGAGGCATCTGTCGCCGTCCGGCCTTGCCGCCCAACTGTCGTAGCCGCCGACTCCGCTTTGGGCATAGTCCACGCAAACCTCCACGAAGTCTCTCTCTACATAGTCATTGATGTGGGTCTGGCGGCGGAGACGATTCTTCGCCTTGGCCGGATCGTTCTCGGTCAAAGGCCCTTTGTTCTCCCACTGATAGTCACGCTGGACAGCCTCTTCGGAATCGAGATCCTCGACCGCGCACCTGAGAGCGTTGAACTCAAAGCGGTCGGAGCGGATGGCCAGACCTCCGATGGAAAGATATTCACAATCAATGTGATGCCCACATTCCTGCGGACGCACATAGCGGACATATTCCTTGGAGGCGGATGATGAATATTCCCCGATCAGCGTCCCTCCGAAGCGGTCGGCATAATTTTCCTCAGGCCCCCTGCCAAGATAGGTGAACGAATCGGCGGAGGCAGGAAGCCTCATCCGGAACCCTATGCGCGGCACATCAACCGGCTTTGAGGACTTGACACCCTTGAAATCCGACTCGACGGAAAGGATGCCCCCCTCAAGCAGGGTGTAGCGGACTGTGAATATGTTTCCGCTTGCCAATGAATATTCAGCCACTACCGTATCCTCTTCAAGACCCGCCTTCACATCGAACTCCCGGCTGGAGACCTTGAACGCCTGACAGCGGGACGGCATCCCGTTGCCGTAGTCATTATCGGTCGGCGCCCTCCAGAACAGCGGTCTGAGGCCGAAATCCTCATTGAACATATTCTTTCCTTTAAATGAATATTCCTTCAGACATCCCAGTGCCTTGTCAAAGACAAGCGACGCGTCACGGCATTCGAGGGCGATCGCCGTCTCTGTCTCGATGGCCTTTACTCCCCTCGCCCGCCGAGGTGTCGCAAGTCTCTTGGCATCAGATAGTTTGATTTGATCGTAGGCGATGACGCTACCCTCCGGCAGAAGCCCGGCAGCCTTACTGGTGATAGTCTCGAAGGTTATGAGACATTTCTTGTCTGACGGAAGCTTCGGCAGTCTCACGCGGACTTCCTCCTCGGACTGTGGAGCGGCGGAGAGAGCCACGTTGCCGGAAGCGATCCGGGTGCCGTCGGCAGTCACGGCCCATCTGAGGGGATATTCCTTCAAACTCTTGAAATAGAATCTGTTCTGGACCTTGAAAAGCCCTTGGGAGGCATCCTCCGGCAAGACTTTCACGTCCTGATAGACATGCTTTATCTCGGCCATCGCAGGGTGAGGGGTCCGGTCGGGCGCGATGACTCCGTTGCAGTTGAAATTGCCGTCGCTCGGAGAGTGCTCCCCGTAGTCACCGCCGTACGTCCAGTACATTCTGCCGTCGCTGTCGGTCTCGTAGAGTCCCTGGTCGATCCAGTCCCAGATGAAGCCACCCTGGAGGTTCGGATATTCATAGATGTACTTCCACTGGCGATCGAGCGAGCCGTTGGAATTGCCCATCGCGTGGGAATATTCCGAAGGCACAACCGGCTTCGGATAGCCGCTCTTTCCCATCTTGTGAAACCACTCGGCGTCAGGGTATTGCGGCACAAACATGTCCGTGTTCCATTCTAAGACCGCCCTCTCGTAGCAGACCGGTCTGTTCTGGCCGCCCCTTTCCAGAGCCTTCAGTTCCCGGTAGGTGTCGTAGAAGTTGCAGCCGTTGCCGGCCTCGTTGCCCAGAGAGAGGATCGTCACGCACGGGTAGTTGCGGGTCCGGTAGTACATGTTGAGGATTCTGTCCCTGTGCTGAGGCAGCCAGTCAGGATTGTTGCCGAGGGTTTTTTCGAGATTATAACCCATCCCGTGGGACTCGATGTTGGCCTCGCTGTAGACATAGAAGCCGTACTTGTCGCACAGTTCGTAGAAGAGCCGAGGCAAAGGATAGTGGCTGGTGCGGATGGCGTTGATGTTGTGTTTTTTCATCAGCCTGAGGTCGGTGAGCATGTCTTCCTCGGTGATGTAATGACCGGTGAACTGATTGTGTTCGTGGATGTTGACTCCCTTGAACTTGACCGGCATGCCATTGACGAGGAAGCGGTCGCCGACAATTTCCAGACGGCGGAAACCGACATTAGCCTTGGCGTGTTTCCCCTCGACGCAAAGCAGCAGGGTGTATAGCTCCGGTGTCTCGGCAGACCACCTTCTCACATCCTTGATGGCTGATTGCCACTGTTTTACGCCTTTTACCGTTTCTGATTCTCCTTTAGCGGTCTCGTTGCCATTGGCATCCAGAAGGATCCAACTTACATTGATCGGTTTCGAGGATTTGACTTCCAGCCTGAAATCTCCGGTGCAGAGGTCTTCGGACAGCGTCGAGACCACATTCCAGTCAAAATCCTCCGGAACCGTGGCCGGCTCCCTTGACAGATAGACATCCCGCTCGATTCCGCTGATGCGCCAGAAATCCTGACACTCAAGGTAGCTGCCTGTGTTCCATCTGGTCACGACAATGCGCAGATCCGCCTCCATGCCGCTTTCCACATAAGGGGTTATGTCGTAGCGGACCAAATCCTTGGAATCCTCGCTGTAACCGACAAATTTCCCGTTGACAAACACATACGCGCCGCCTTTCACTCCGCAGAGATTCAGGTAGCAATTCTCCCCTTTTCCAAACTCAGGCGTGAATTTCCTTGAATATACCCCCGTGGGAATCCTGTCCGGAAGCTGTGGCGGCTGCGGGTTCCTCGGGCGGAACTCGTACGGGTGGTTCACATAGACGGCGGTCCCGAATCCCTGAACCTCCCAGTTGCCAGGAACCTTGATGGCCGTGGGAGCCTTGTCTGGATCCGCCAGCATATCCTGCACGGAATCGTAATAGCGAAAATCCCAGACTCCGTTCAATGAAGAATAGTTCGGGCTCTGTTCCATGTCTTTTGACACAGCGTCTTTCGCCGAGTCGAAAAACACCGTCTCGTGACGGCGAGTCACAGCACCTCCCTTCGAGACAACTTTTTGGTCAAGATGTTCGGTGAAGTCCACGGCCAGCCCCTCCGGGGCGGACTCCCGGGCTTCCGTTTCCGGAAAGACCGCCGGCCTCCGCGAAAATGCGGTCTGGCCGGTCAGGCAGATGGCCATCGCGGCCAATGTGATAGATTTCAATTTCATATCCTTTGTCTATAATGTTGCCGAGTGATGAAGATAGGGATTCTTTTTGACTATTTCAAATTCTATGGTGTGACATCCGTCCTTTCGCCGGTGGCGGAGACCGCCATGAGCCTGTAGGACGGATTCCATCCGCCTGGAACGCTGAAGACCGCCTTGGAGGACGGGGCGAGCTTGCCCTCGGAGGCGAAGACCAGACCGCCGTCGGCGTCCCTCACCTCAAAGACAACCACATTCTTCCAGTCCGTCAGGGTGACGGTTCCCGAAGAGCTGACCGACACAGAGCCGGGGATAACCTCCGGCCTCGTCTTGAACAGACCCTTGTTGTTGTCTGTGATGTACTCTATAGGGGAGTCCGGCTTAGGAAGCCCCAGCGCCTCGACCCTTTGGCGGATCTCCTCGATCCTGCTTTCCGTCACGGTCATCCTGCCAGAGCCGTAGTCGTCAATCGACGCGTCCACGGGGGTGAGGAATCCCCACTTGGTGAAGAAGTCCAGCAGATTGTGTCCCGAGGCCTTGGAGCAGGTGAGGACGAACTCCGTCTGCTGCTCCCCGGCGGTTCCGAGGTCAGGGGAAGTCCTGACATATTCAAAGACATCGGGGTAGAACCCTCCTTTGTCCTCCCGCAGCTCGGGTGTCTGCCCCAGAACCTCTCCGAAGTAGAGCTGGAGCTGCCAGAAAGGGACGAGCTTGCAGAACACGTCTCCTTCTGTGGAATGAGGCGCGCCAGCGGCCAGAATGTCCCTCCAGGCTTTGGCGTAGCGGTTCGGCAGCCCCTCTCCCATGTCCTCGGTCTGAAGCCTTGAAGGCTGCCTGAGGATTGTGGTCTGGACATATTCGGACATTATGTTGTTCGTCACTTCCGTGGTGCCCAGCCACTTGAGTCCCGGACGGGTCTGGTTGCAGTGGCCGACCTCGTGGGCGGGTCCCCAGCATGAGCCGGTTGTCAGACTCAGGACATCGCACAACTGCGGCAGGGTGGAGTCATTGTAGGCCGTATAGTAGCTTGTGGCGTACATGTAGGAGGTGTAGATCACGATGAACCTCATCCTGTTCGGGAATGTCCTGCCGTAGCGGTACAGCCCCATCAGCTCCTGCTCCGCCCTGACGAACGAGTCGAACACGCGGACAAGGGCGGCCCCGTCCGGGGTGTGGGCGCGGAAGCGGGAGGTGGGAAAGGTGAGGTGTGAATATTCTCCCACAACATCAAAGAAAGAATATTCCGCCGCACCCAGAAGCCTCTGCCAGTCTGTGTCCTTGTGCCTTCGCAGGTCAAAGAGTCCGTTGACCCTGCCTCCCGCGAAATGCACCTTGACGGGATTGGCTGTCTGATAATCATCGCTTTGAAACACAACGTAGAGAAGCCCCTTGTCCATGGATTTGATCTGGTTCACTCCGTCGCTCAACGGAAAGGAGCGTCCGTGGAAGCCATCCCCGCCGGGTCTGTCCAGATTCTGGACGTAGACCGAGGCCTGACGGTTTCCAAGTCCATCGACGAGTACTACCATATCCTCGCCGCCGGGCGAGAAGATACCAGTGGCTCCGTCCATGAAACTGTAAGGTGAGATCTTGAGATCCCGCGCGACGACTTCCGGATAGGGATAGGCGGAATATTCCTGAACCCTGAATTCCGTAGGATAGCGGCCCGCCTTCATGTAGGCTGCCATATTCCTGAAAAACTCCGAGCCGCAGGAGCGTATGTCCTCGTCCGTGACCCCTGGCCTCAACGCTGAGCAGGCCCTGTCGGTGAACAGGGACAGGGGGTCGAACTTGTCCGGGTTGACCTTGTAGAACTCCATCTCGGAGCAGGAGGCGAATCCCTGTCCGTCCCCGGCTCCGGACCACACCGTGAACCGGATGCTCTCCACGTCTTTCAGTGTGGTCCGGAAGTCCACTTTGGACGGATGCCCCGAACCCTTGAAGTCATATTTCCCCGCGGCGGACCATTCCTTGCCCCGGATCTTGTAGTGGATTTCCGTTTCCCTGAAGTTGCCGTTGGAACCGGATTTCCGTGGATGATAGACAAGGTAGTCGATGTCCGTTCCCTTGGAGAAGCTGTAGGTCAGGGTGACCGGGAAGTAACCGCCCGCCGAGTTGTCCCAGGAGGAGTGGTAGAGGGTCTCGTAACTTCCGTCGAAGGATTTCTCTATGTTCTCACCCTGCTGCCAAGAGGAGGCGGTTCCGGACAGCACCTTGACCCTGATGTCATCCTTGATGTCCGGCTTGCCGACCGGAACATATTCCCCCTCCGGAACAAGAGGAGGAACTTCCGGTCCGTCAGGAGACTCCTTCTCCCCGCAGGAGAGCGGGAAGAGGAGGCAAACCATGTACACTATGATACGGAGCGCTTTCATTCCGCTTCAGGATCAACGACCTTCACATGCCACAGCCGGAACTCGGACATCGTGAAGAACACCTCGTCTGAGTTGACGGCGTTCACGACCATCCTGATGTGGTCAAAAGGCTGTGTGACAGGCAGGTTCGGCGATGTGTAGGCATCGGTTGCCGTAACAGGCAGACCGTCCTCGTCCTTCGTGAACTTCTTGACGAGTGTCCAGTCCGAGCCGCCTGTGCTGACCAGGATGTCGAAGTCCGTAGGTTTCTGCCGCCCGTTGTTTCTCGGAGCGTACCAGAATTTCCAGTGGCCCTCGGTCAAGGCCTCCGGAAGCCGGATCTGGAGCCAGTGCGGCCCCGGGATTGCCACGCTCCACGCCGTGTGGAAGAACGTGGCGGTGTTCCCGTCGATCAGATTGGCGATGGGACCCTCGCTCGGCTCCTGGGCGTTCGTGCCGAGATGCTCGGCCTTGAGGATGATGCGTGTGGCCTGCTCCGTCACCGGCGCCCTGCCCGACCTTGCGGTCACAGTCTGGGTCTTTCCTCCGTTGTCCGTCCTGCTGAACGGCTGGATGGTGAAGCGGTAGTCGCCGAACCTTGCCCTGGTGTCAGGAATAAGGATGGAGTCACAGCTGGAAAGCCGGACCTCGTCTATCCCCAGCAGATGGTCGTGGTAGGACACTTTCACATAGTGGACACTCTTGTCGGCGGGGAGGGTCCAGAAGAGGGCGATCCCGCCGGGACGCTCCTCCGAACGGACATCCTTGATCGGGGACGGGACCGTTCCCTTGTCGTCATCCTTGCAGCCGACGGCGAGCAGCGGAAGCAGGAAAAGCAGATTGAATATTCTGTATGGTCTCATATATCTTTGTTGTTTACGATGTTTTCATCAATATCCCGGATTCTGCACAAGATTCAGATTCTTGTTCACGTCGCTCAGAGGAATCGGGAGAAGGTACTGGGTCGGTGACTCGAACTTCCGCTCGAACATGATGGTGCTGACGGTGGCGAAACTGTTGATGTCCCTTGCCTCGATGTTGAATCCCTCAGCCTTCACGCTGAAATACTTCTCAGCCATCTTCCATCTCCTGAGATCCCAGAAATTGTGGTTTTCGAGGTAGAATTCGATCTGCCTCTCCTGACGGACGATGTCCCTGAGGAGGGCCTGGTCCAGGGTCTTCCCCGCGATGGTCTCCCACGACTCCTCCACGGAAGGGATGCCGGCCCTTTCCCTGACCTTGTTCAGGTAGGTCTTTGCCATGGCGAGGTCTCCGGTCTCGACGCAGGCCTCGGCGTAGCCGAGATAGAGTTCGGCAACCCTCATAAGCGGCCACGGATAGTCAATAGGGGCTTTGAGAAAGGTCGCGACTGCATAGCCTGGATTAACGCCCTTTTTGTTGAGATAGCCCGAAGGTGAGTAGTTGTTGGTCCTTAGTCCGCCGTAGTCCCTGGAGCAGTTGCCTCCAAGGACGAAGTCGCAGACAAGCTTGCCTCTGTCCGTCCCGGAATGCCTCTGGTAGGACGGGTCGTTGGCGTACGCTCCGTTGGAGGCCGCCGAGAGAATCTCGTAGTAACCACCCTGGAACGCCACCCAGGCGTAGAAGCGCGGCTCCCTGTCCAGATTGAGCCTGATGGTCTGGGCTCCCACCTCGGCCTCGGAGGCATGATCCTCATCGACGGTCACGACATCGTACATGCTCGACGGGGAGAACAGGCTCTTGTCCTCATTCAAAGGAAGTCCGTTCTTGGTGTAGAACCGCTTCACCATCGCGAGGGTCGGAGCGACCCCGTTCCAGGCCGAGCCGCTGCTGTAAGGCGTGGATTTGTTCTGGAGGCCGTAGTATCCTTCGCCGCGGGAGTCCGCCCAGATGATTTCTTCGTTGAGCGGCTCCATTATGTTGTAGCGGAGCCTGTGCTGCACAGGGTCTGCCGGCTCAAGGTTCCCGTTGAAGAAGCTGTCGTTCATGTAAAGCTTGTGGCCGGCCTCCTCCGCGACCCTGATGGCCTCGGCGAATGCCTCCTTCGCCCTCTGCCATTTCGCCGGATCGTACTGCAAAGGCATCAGCTGTGTCCCGTCCTTGCCCTTGAAATCAGAGTAGAACTCGGAATTGCCGTTGAACAGAGGTGAGGCCGCGGTAAGCAGCATCCTGGCCTTCAGGGCTTTGGCGACCACGCTTGTCGCAAGTCCGTAGTACAGCGCAGGACGCTTGGCAGGGAGACCTGCCGCCGCTTCGTCCAGTTTGTCGCAGATGAAATCGACGCACTGGTCGTACGGTGTCCTGGCCTTGTAGTCCGAGGCCACGGTCAGGATACTCGGCTCCTCGTCGATGATGATGATCGGGCCGTAGCACCTTGAAAGCAGGAAATGATAGTAGCCGATGAGGAAGGTCGCCTGCGCCTTGTAGTCCGCGAGTGTGCCTGCGGGTAGATTAGGAACCTTGTCCACATTGTTGAGGAATATGTAAGTCTGCCTCAAGCCCTGGAACAGGGTGTTCCAGTACGATATGACAGGCGAGGAGGCGGTGAAGTTGCCTTTCGGGAACGAGGCGAATGTCTCGTGCTCGAAAGCGGTGATCACCTCGTCTCCCGTCATGAAATCCAGAGAGGTAGGCCCCTCGCGCGGATTCGGGAGGTAGCTGTAGCAGGAATACAGATACCGTTCGGCGGCTCTGACATCCTCGAACGCATCCTCGGCCTTCTCCTTCTCGTCGGGAACAATGTCCAGAAAGTCGCAGGAGACAACGCCAGCACAAAGGCAGGCAAGAAAGACTATTTTACTGAATGTTTTCATCGCTGTTATCATTTAAATGTCACTTGCAGACCAAGATTGAATGTCCTCTGGGTAGGGTACTGCATGCCTGCCCCGCCTCCCATCTCCGGATCCCAATGCTTGAACCTGGAGAAGGTCAGGACGTTGACGGCGTTGGCATAGACTCTTACGTTGCGGATTCTCCAACCCACCTCCACGTTCTTCAGCTTGAGGAACGAAGCGTCCCTGAGCCAGAAGTCAGAAGCTCTGGAGTTGTGGTTGTTCTCGTACTTGGTAAGACGCGGGTAGGCCGCCCTTATGTTCTGGTTGGTAGGACTCCAATGGTCATCAGCCACGAACTGAAGCACGTTCCTGTTGTACTGCGCTCCGAAAGGATGGAAGCCAGACATCATCAGCGATGTCCTCGCCGCCCCCTGAAGGAAGAACGAGAAGTCAACGTTCCTGTACGTTATCGTCGGCCCGAAACCATAGACAATCTCCGGGACGGTAGGGTACCCCATCGCCACCACGTCGTCCGTGGTGATCTTCCCGTCAAGCTTGCCGTTCTTGTCGGGCTGGTCGATGTACTTGATGTCACCCGGGGCTATCGCTATGTTGCCCAGAGTGGATTCCGGACTGCGGTCCAGATCCGCCTGGTCGATGTAGAGACCGTCGCTGATGAAACCGTAGATCGTGTTGACCGGATGTCCGATCCTGGAGTTCGCCGGACGCGTGCCGGGGGCTTCGTCATATTCAAGAACCTTGTTGCGCGCGTAGGTGAACGTGCCGAGGAACTGCACGTAGAAGTCCTTGGAGAAAGACTTGCCGAACTCGGCGGAGATGTCGAATCCGTAGTTCTTAACCTTGGCGAGGTTGCCGTAGATGACGGTGTTTGCCGTTCCGAGATAGTTGGGAATCGACAGTTTCTGCTGGAATATGTTGCTCCGGATCTCCCTGAAAGCCTCCATCGTGAGGCTGAGCGACCCGAACAGCTCCATCTCGACCCCAGCGTTCACCTTCCGTCCGATCTCCCAGGTGATGTCATTGTTCTGGAAGCGGTTGTAGGTAGGACCCCGGAGGCTTTGGGTCTGTCCTGTACCATAGCCGGTAGTGAACCACGGTGAGGCCTCAAGGTTCACATCCGCCAGATAGATGAACCGCGTCCCTCCGATCTGGTCGTTGCCGACAAGTCCGTAAGAGCCTCTGAGCTTGAGTCTTGAGATGACCGGCTTGACAGGAGCCCAGAACTTTTCCGAGCTGACGTTCCAGCCCAGGGCGACTGAAGGGAAAAATCCGTACCTATGGCCTTTGGCGAAGTTCTCGGAGCCGTTGTAGCCGGCGTTGAACTCGAGCAGGTAACGGTGGTCGTAGTCGTAGGACAGCCTGGCAGCGTAGCCGACCTTTCTCCTCGGCAGCGAGCTGATGAGGTCGCCGCCGCTGTTGAATGACAGTTCGTCCATGTTGAACAGAAGCATCGCGCTGGCCGAGTGCTTTCCGAAGGTTCTGTTCCAGTCCAAGAAGGTCTGGAAATATATCCGGTGGTCTCCCTCCATTATTCTGTTGGTGGAGAGCACCGGCTTGCCCGGTGTGCCGATCGGCGTCACTTTCAGGTCATAGGTTCCGTCAGGATTGACAGTGTAGCCTTCAAGGGAGTAACGGTTGACGCCCTGCGAACGGTTCGTGGTGGTCTTGCTCCAGTTTTTGAACGAGAGCATCGCCTTGAACCTCAATCCTTTGGTCAGCACGTCGAGTTTCTGCTCGAAGTCAAGGTTGGCGATGACCGTGCTGGCGAAACTGGTGCCGTAGCCTCTGGTGGCCTGCGCCAACGGGTTCGTCGCCCCCTGGTCGTTGCCGCCGCTGAACGCTCCCCACTTTATCCATTTCTCCTCTCCCGCAGGGAAGTAGACAGGGAAGTCCACCGGATTGCAGTCCATTATGGAGGAGTAGATCCTGTTCATCTGTCCGGCGGGACTCGTGTCATTGTTGTTGATTGCCGGAGCGGTGATGTCATTGACCTGCGCGTTGAGGTGAAGCGAGATTGTGGAACTCTTGGACATGTGAAAGTCGATGTTGTTCTGGAAGGCGTACTTCATCACGTTGATTCCGTTGCTGAACGAGAAGAAGTCCTTGCTCCTGTCGCGGAGCATACCCGTCTCGTGATTCACGGTCAGGTTCATGAAGTAGGTGATCTTGCCGGTTCCGCCGCGGATGTTGAAGTTGACCTTCTGGTTGAAGGCGTGGTTGCGGAAGATCTCGTCGTACCAGTTCACGTCCGGGTAGACGTAAGGGTTGAGCCTCTTCCTTGTGCCTTCGATCCTCTCCTTGGAGAAGAGCACGTCGCCTGTACCCTGATTCGTCACGGCCTCGTTGAAGAGTTCCATGTACCTGGCTCCGTCAACGAATTTCGGCAGCCTGGTAGGGGTCGTGACGTTGGTCTCGATCCTGAATCCGATGATCGGCCTGTCAAGGTCGCGCCCGCTCTTGGTCGTGATGATCATCACACCGTTGGCCCCTCTTGTGCCGTACATCGCCGTGGCCGTCGCGTCCTTGAGGATGGAAAAGCCCTCGATGATCTCCGGGTCGATGGCGTTGAGGTCTCCTGCCGAGATCTCCACTCCGTCAAGGATGATCAGAGGTGACGTGACTCCGCTGATGGTGGAGATTCCCCTGATGTAGAAGTCAGACCCGTTCTGTCCCGGCATTCCGCTTCTCTGGAAGGAGACCACTCCGGCGAGTCTTCCCGCGAACGCCGTGGAGAGGTTGGCGGAAGGAACGATCAGGGACTCCGGCCGCACCAGCTGCACGGCTCCCACGACGCTCTCCTTTTTCTGTCCCACGCCGAACGCGGTGACAACCACATCCTCGAGAACCTCTGAATCAGGCTCAAGGAGAATCCTGATGTTGTCCCGGGTTCCGACATTCAAAGACTGGGAACGGTAGCCGAGCGATGTGACGGTGATGACCGCCCCGGACGGGACATCGATGGTGAACATTCCGTCAAGGTCGGTGATCTCCCCGCCCTGACGGCCGCGCACCTGGACCGCCGCCCCGATCACGGGTTCGTTCGTGACGGCGTCCAGAACGGTTCCCGACAGGATTCGGGTCTTCGGTTGCTGCTGTTGCGTCGCCGAGCCACCGGAGTGCGTCACCGCCGCCTTGAGGCCTGTCGAGGATAACAAGAGTATAGCGAGGGCAATACCACCCCCCCCTATGCTCTTGACAATCATTGTTTTAAACATAATGAAATCAGTTTGTAAATGGTTTGTGAAACTTCTGTGCGACTCATGGTGTTCTCATTTCACGGTACCAGGTCCCTGGCCGGCCACCTTTGGCCATCCCGGATTCTGATAGACCACCGATGTCTCAAGATCCGTCTTGTCACCCGAGGCTGTCTGACGGAACACGCTCTGTGGAAGCGGATTGAGATAGTGGGCAGGTGTGAAGTTATAGCCTCCGAAGACTGAATTGTTCACCTTGGAGATCTGGTAAGGCCTGATGTAAGGCCCGCTGACCACCTTGTCAGACATATTCCCCGTTCCTCCGTCCACATCAACAATCACAAGGTCTTCCCCGCTTTGGCTCAAAAGCTTGCCTTCGTAGGAAGAACCCCAGTAGAGCATTCCCTCAATCTGGTAATCCTTCACCTGGTCGAGAGCCCTCCAGCGCTTGAGGTCGGCCATGCGCATCCCTTCGCCTATCAGCTCGTTCCTGCGCTCGCGGCGGATGTTGTAGAGTGTGGCGTCCACCATCCTTCCCTGCGAGTACGCCCCGAAGTCTCCCATCGCCTCCTTTGCCACATCTGTGGCGGCGATGGTGACGTTGTAGTCAGGGTTGACCTTCGCCCTCGTCCTGAGCGCGCGCCAGTACCTGTCCGCCGTGGCATCGATGTTTCCGTTCTTCTCGTAGCAGGCCTCGATGTAGTTCAGCAGAGCCTCAGCCCCCCTGAACACCACGCTGGCGGTGGTTCCCTTCTGATGCTGGTTCTCCATGTAACTGTTGTAGTGCTTTCCCTTCTTCAGGGCGAACCCGGTCACATTGCGGGTCTCGTTGTTCCCTTTGACAATCCACGTCGGATCGAAGCGGTTGGCGGATCCGTCGGCGTTGTAGACATCGGCGTCCCCGTCCTTCTTTGTGAATATCCTGATTCTGGAATCCCTGCCCGTAAGGGTGGCCTTCACGCTCTCCTTCTCCCAGTCAGGGTTGTAGCCCGAGCCCGAAGCATAGACCGGAAGTCCGTTCTCCATCAGGAACGAGTTGACCAGACCACGTGTCCAGCCTGTGCCGCCTCCGTTGCGCATCAGCTGCATCTGGATGTTGTGCGTCACACCCTGTGCCTCGTTGTATTCCCTCCACATCAGCACTTCAGGGTAGTTCTCAAGGCTGTAGTCGCAGAACATCACGTAGTACGGATTCAGCGTCTTGAACGACACGTCCATCCCCTCTTCGGTGTCGGTGTTCTCCGTCAGTTTCCCGACAATCTCTTCCCCGACAGCCTTGGCCGAGGCCATCGCCTCTGTCAGGAAATAACTGATTTCGGAGTCGATGTTCAGACCGCTGGCATCCTCGGTCTTGCCCGGCCAGCCCTGACCGCCAGGGACGAATGCGGTGCCTTTGTGGTGCTTGAGCCAGGTTCCTTCGTAAAGAGCCACCCGCGAGCGGAGCAGATGGGCCACGGATTTGCCGACCCTTGTCTTACCCGCCGGAGAAGTCTCCCGGAGCATCTGTGCTGCCTTGTCCAGGTCGGACAGGATGAAACGCGCCACCTTGTGTCTCGGCTGCCTTTTGGACGCCTCCACCAGAACTTCCTCCTGATCAGGAAGGGCGGTCTCGACAATCGGACAGTCGCCTATGTTCTGAAGCATGTTGAAATAGGCGTAGGCGCGGATCAGGTAGATTTCCCCGATGTAATGCCGGATGTTGGCGGCGGAACCCTGGATCTCTCCCGCCTCGTGTTTAGGCAGCACCTGCTCCAGAAAATAGTTGCAGTGCCTTATCTGAGAGAAGTTCCACACTCCCGAGGTGGCCGACACCCTCCACTCTCCGGGAACCCAGAAAGAGGAGTAATCAACGGCGGCCTGGTTATCCGTCCCGTTGTCGCTGCCGAAAGTGCTTATTCCATAGGAACCAGGCCCGATGGAAGTGAATGCGTACAGGTTGATTGAATATGCCGCCAGATCCGCCTCTGCCTTGAAATAGGACGAAGGAGTCACGGAACTCTGGGGCTGCTTGTCCAGAAAATCATCGCACCCGGCGACACTGAAAAGAGCTGCCAGAGACATGAATATGTAGATAATCTTTTTCATGATCTTAACTGAATTAGAAAGTTATGTCAAGTCCGACAGAGAATGTCTTGGACAGAGGGTAGGTCTTGCCGAATCCCCAGCCTCCGATTCCGACAAGTTCCGGGTCGGCTGTTTCCGTGAACTTGGTGAGCGTGAACAGATTCTCCCCTGAAGCGAAGAAGCGTAGCCTTTCGACAAAGAACTTCCTTGTCAGGCTCTGAGGAAGGGTGTAGCCCAGCGTCAGGTTCTTCAGTCGCGCGTAGGCCGCGTTCTGAAGGTAGCGGGTCTGGGTGTTGTTGTTCCTGCCTCCTCCCCAGTTGGCCTTAGGGTAGTAGCTGTCAAGATTCTGCCCGAGAGGGTTTGAAGCGTCGGCGCGGAAATAGTCCAGATGCTGCTTCAGTCCGAGAGCCTGCCATTTGCCTATGCCCGAGGCTCCCCAGAACGGGGCCTCTCCGCCCGGCCAGTAGTCCCTCTTGAGAGTTCCCTGAAGGAATACCTTCAGATCCAAGCCCCTCCATTCGGCCGTGAGATTGAGGCCGAAATTGAAACGAGGTGTCGAATTACCGATTATCTTGAGGTCGCCCGGATCGCCGGCCGTACCCTGGCCCCTGTCCACAACCCCGTCTCCGTTGATGTCGGCGTACATGATGTCTCCAGCTGACCAGTTGCTCCCGAGACGGCTCTGGTCGGCCTTGGCAAGATGGGCGTTCATCTCCTGGTCGGTCTTGGCTATTCCGACCGTGGTGAATCCCCAGATGTCGCCAAGTCTCGCCCCCGGATAGTAGTTGTTCAGGTTCTTGGACTCATTAGGGTACTTGTCAATCACCACGATGTTGTCGCTCAAGGTGAGGACAATCCCGTAGTTGAAGTCTCTGATGTAGTCCCTCCATCCGATCTGAAGATCCCAGCCTTTGGAGGTCATGTCCAGATTGTTGACCTTAGGCACTCCTGTGCCGAGGATGTCCGGAAGTTCCGGAGCCGGACCCACCATGTCATAGGTCTTGCGCTGGAAATAGCCGAAACTTCCTGTCAGGCGGTCGGAGAACAGCCCCCAGTCAAGCCCGACCTCCCAGGTACGGCTTTTTTCCCAAGTCAACAGAGAGGAGACAAGACCCGGCTCGCTGGAGATGTTCGGCTTCTGTCCGCCGACGAGCCACCCTCCAGCCTTGGCGCTGTAGCCTATGGTAGGATAGAACGGGTACCAGTTATCCGTGTTCTGGTTGCCGAGTTTTCCCCACGACGCCCTCAGTTTCAAGATGTTCACCGCATCCGAGTACGGTTCCATGAACGGTTCTCTGGCGATGTTCCAGCCCGCCGAGAAAGACGGGAACCAGTTCCACCTCTTTTCCTTCGTGAAGCGTGAGCTGCCGTCGTAGCGCAGATTGGCCTCGAACAGGTAGCGTCCTTTGAAATCGTAGTTGAGCCTTCCGAAGAATCCGGCGGTTGACCAACTGTTGTAGGCCCCTCCGACCTTCGGGTCGGTGGAGGTCGTGTTGAGGGTAGGAAGGCCGGACAGAATGCCGTTCTGCTGGGCTGAAAAGTCTCTTTCGTTCAGCAACTCGCTCTGGAAACCGGCCATCAGGGTGACATTGTGGCCTCCTGACGAGCGAGCATATTCAGCCCACACATTAGGATTGAAATAGTTGTTTTTCTCGTTGTACTCATAGACTGACGAGTTGGCGTTGTTCGTGACGTACGGGTTGCCGTCCACGTCGTAGCCGTAGGTGGTGAGCCAGTCCTTGTGGAAGTTGGAGTTGTTGATCCTGTAGTTCAGTTCCACATTGACAGTCAGGCCGTCAAGAGGTTTCACCCTCAGGGAAACCTGCTGGGCCAAGACATCGTTCTGCTCCTTGTGCTTTCCTCCGTCCTTCAGCTCGCTGATGAAGGATTCCGGCACCCAGTGTCCGTTCGGATCCTTGGTCGGGACAATCGGCCAGTACCGCATCACGTTGTGGTAGAAGACCTGGTCGTCAATCCACGAAGGAGACACATAGTCTGTACGCCCGAAGCGTACCTGGTAGCCCAGTTCCGCCCAGGATGCCAGCGCGGTTGTGATCTTTCCCGAAACCGAATAGCGCTGTATGTTGTCGTCGCCGTGCCTGAGGGCTCCGTCGCGGTCAAGCATGTAGGCGGAGAAGTAGTATCTGGTCTTCCCCGAGCCGCCGCTCACGCTGAGGTTGTGCTCCTGCGAGAAACTGCTGCCGAAATGCTCCTTAAGCCAGTCCGTGTTTCCCACAGGCAGGATGTCGGTGACATCCCACACTTCCCACCTGTTGGATGCGTTGGCGAACATCTTAGGGCTTTTCGGATCACTCTGGGCGTTCTTGATCTTGTTCAGATGAGACTCCTGGAACCACCTTCCGCTTCCTGAATTGACACTCGCCTCGTTCATGTACAGCGCCCAGGTGTAGGAGTCCATCATTTCGGGCATATTCAAAGGAGAGTTGAAGCGGAAGCTGTTGCTGTAGTTCACCGTGGCCCTGCCGTCAGCCCCGCTCTTGGTCGTGACGAGGATGACTCCGCCAGCCGCTCTCGAACCGTAGATGGATGAAGCGGAAGCGTCCTTGAGAACGGAGATGCTGGCCACGTCGTGTGGATTCAGGGTGTTGAGGTCGCCCTCGATTCCGTCAATGAGGACCAGCGGACGTACCGAAGATCCGGCTCCGATGGTGCCGGTGCCTCGGATGTTGAAGCTTTTTGGTGAGTTGAGCGCTCCTCCCAGACTTCCTGTGGAAAAGTTCATTCCCGGAACAGTCCCCTGAAGCGCGTCCACCACTGAGTTGACCGGCCTGGCCGAAATCTCCTTGGCGTCCACGGTGGAGACGGCGCCGGTCAGGTTCACTTTCTTCTGGGTTCCGAACGCCACGACCACAACCTCGTCAAGGTACTCAAGGTTGTCCTCCAGAACTATGCGCAGATCTCCGCCGGTCCAGGCCACCTCTTTGGTCGTGTAACCCTGGATGGAAACCCGGAGCACCGCTCCAGGCCCCACATTGTCCAAAGTGAAAACGCCAGAGGCGTCGGTCATCGTTCCCCGGACAGTCCCGGAGACCAGAACATAGGCTCCGACCACAGTCTCGCCTCTGGTGTCCACCACGACACCCCGGCAAACGCCCTGCTGTCCCGAAACGGCGGCCGCGCCGGATTCGGATGCGGCAATGCCTCTCCCTGCCAGGCCGGCGCCCAACAGGCAAAGGATGGTTAAAATCAATTTCTTAAACATGATAATTAAGTTGTATAAAAGTTGTTTAAATGGTTTGTGAAACTTCTGTGCGACTCCTCAGGACTTGCCGGAGATGTCGCGGTAGAACTGGATGCGGTCGAAACGTCCGCCCTCCTCGTGGTGTGAGGCGTCAAGACGACCTCGGAACTCGTCCAGAGAGCGAAATTTGTGGGCTGCCATCCAGTCTGAAAGGCGGCCGGTCATCCTGGAGATGGCCTCAGGGCCTTCCTTGTAGAGAACAGAGCAGATTTCGGCAGCCGTGGCTCCGGCAAGGAGGATCTTGACAAGGGCGTCCCCGTCCAGGACCCCGCCCGAGGCCAGAATCGCTGATGACGGGGCCTTGGCCGAGGCAAGACCGACCCAACGCAGGACATCATGGATCTCCTTTCCGTCGCTCAATGGGTCGGCGCTCCTGAACGAAAGGGTGTCCGTGTCGATGTCCACAGGACACATCTTGTTGAACAGAACCACGGCGGCGGCACCCTCAAACGTCAGTCTCCGGACAAGCGGGATCACGTTGGTGAACGTGTGGCCGATCTTGACAATGACCGGAATCTCGATCCGGTGCTTCACGGCCTTGAACATCTCCACGTGCATCCTTTCCAGGTCCCCGTCCACATAGACGGGGTCACTCTCCAGCCTCATCACGTTCAGTTCGACCGCATCGGCTCCCGCCTCCTCGAACCTCCCGGCGTAGGACACCCAGGCTCCGGCGGTCGCGCAGCACACGCTGGCGATGACCGGAATCGAGCAGAGGGCCTTCGTCCTGCGGATGATGTCGCAATACTCGTCAAGCCGACGCTCCATCTGGTAGTACCGCAGGTAGTCATAGCCTTCAGTGTGGAAGGAGTGGTCATACCGGTCGATCTCGGCGAGGATTTCCTCCTCGAAGATGGACTTGATCACAACCGCGCCCGCACCCGCCCTTTCATATTCAAGACACCTTTCCGGCCGCGAGGTAAGTGAGCAGCTGCCCACTATCACGGGGCTGCGCAGCAGCAGTCCCCCGAATGATGTAGTCATGTTGTTCATGTTGTTCTCCGTTGCTATTTATCCCATCCCCGATTCTGGGTGATGTTAGGATTTATCAGCATGGCATTCTTTGAGATAGGATTCAGGAAAAACTTGTCGTTGTCGCTCCAGACACGCCCAGGGTCATTCAAGGCTTTCTTGTAAGGCCGGACATAGGTCTTGCCTTCATAGCCCTTGCAGACACCCATGTTTTGGGAGACACCTGACTCGGTGTCTGTTTGGTCAGAAGCCGCATAAGCCACTCCTCCCGCAATCAGAGCAAGGAGCAGCCTGGAGGCCGGAAAAGCCAGAAGAGACACGAGTATCCCTCCTGTTATGCTTTTGATGATTAATTGTTTAAGCATAATTATATGGTTATTGATGATTTTTAGGAAGTCTTCTGACGCTCTGGACACAGTGGTTCGTCCGCAGTCCGATTAAAGCTTGTCATAGCCTCTGATAAAGAATTACTTCCGAGAGGCTGGCGTGCGGGGCGTTGTTGCTGCCTGTCACCTTCAGCCGGAAATATCTTCCTGTTGCTTTTCCCGGCAGCACCAGAATACGCATCACCGGAGTCGGACTGTCCGGAAAGTCCATCGCTCCGGCCTCAGTCCACTCAACCTTGTCCTCGCTTATGTCGAATGCGACAGCCTTGGTGTCCTTGTTGTTCAGACGCCGGGCAAGAAGAATGGCGGAGATGGCCTTCGGACTTGCCGAGGCGTGAAAGGGGCATATAATCAGGGCTAAGGCCAGAGCCATGGCCCTGGAGAGCCAGATCACTGTCTGCCTGTGGATTCTTGTGGTCATAGGCATGATTGAATTAAATGGGTTTGAGTTGATTGGTATGTTCAGTTTCAATGTGTGCTGCGGCGTTCAAGCCGGCGGATTATGCGACGAATGACAGCATCGATGGACTTGTCCGGCTCGATGACGTTGTAGTCTCCCCAGAAGTCGTCGTCACGGAAGTCTCCGACCTTCTCGGAGAGGATGTCCTTGAAACGGATCCGCTCATCCGCGCCGATCCGCGCGGGAACCTCATTGTGGGCCGTGACGGCCATCTCGCTGGTGATTGAATAGTGATTGCGGAAAAGGGACTTGCCGCGCCGGGCGGAGAGATTCAGTCTCGCGACGCTGTAGTCGTAGTGCCACACGTCTCCGAACCGCTTGTAGTTGACTGCATATTCAGCCTTGGTGACATAGAACCTCGTGTCCGGCGGCCTCTTGATGACCATTATCACCGCGGCCTTCTCCTCCCGTCCCTTGACGTTCAGGGAAAGTTCGACCCTGCCGATGGCAAGGCTCTCGCTCTCGACGTACAGGCGGCCTGAATAGAGGATGTCCTCCGACCCCTCTGCTTGAGTGAATGTGATCACGTAGAAGAAAAGTCCGTCCCTCACCACCGGTTCCGCCATGGCGAACCTGTAATGGAGGTTCACCTCGTTCAGCCAGACCCCAGCGAACGGATTCTTAACATTGTCCATGTCCAACGCTGCCACCACGCCTCCGCGGAAGCGGATGAGGATGCTGTCCGCGGCCCCGTAATCGGAGCTGGCTCGGCCTTTGAATATCCTTGCCCTGTCTCCCTGGAATGAGGTGTAGGAGGCCTTGTTGATGTCGATCACGGCCTCGCTCAAGGCCAGGTACCTGCCGCTCTGCCGGCGGATGATCTCCCTGTAGAACGCCGTCATGCCGGTCATGACGGACGGATAGTTGTCCTTGACCTTGGCGTAGGCCTCCCTCAAAAGTTCCAGCGGCTCGGTCGACCTGATGACCGCCGGGTCCAGAGAAAACGAGACCGGCGGAAGCGGTACCCTCCGCGGCTTGTCGGACGTGGATTCCGAGAAATCCCTCACACGCAGGGTAGCGGTCACATAACCAAGGAAACTGACCCGGATCTCATCCTCCGAAGACGAGTCGGAAGGAAGCTTCAGCGAGAAGATCCCCTCGGAGTTGCTGACGTTGGAGACTCCCGACCCGGCATGGGTGACGGAGGCGAACGCCAAAGGATGCCCGTCGGAGGAGTCCATGACCTTGCCATAGACGGTCACAACCCCCACAGTGTCCCTATGCGAGGAGGCGGAGGCCGGAAAACCCGACGTGAAAAGGAAGACCGGCAGAACCGCCAATGCCGCTGCGGCCAGGGCTCTGCGGTACCACCCTCGCGCCCGCTTCGGTGTCAACCGAACCGGCAATGCCGCACCGGACCAGTGATGGTCAGGGAATATTACGACATTGTTTGCACCCGCTTCTGGAGCCAGCATCAAAACTGTTGAACTTTTTCATTCATCAATCGGTTTGTATGTTAAACTTCAGTTTGTATGTAAGTGGGACGCTTCTGAAAGGATGTCACCTTGTCGAAAGAATCCTCGGTCTGCCAGTCATATCTTCCGCAATGATATTAATAATTATTCTAATTTGCAAATATATTCCCCTCCGCACAGAACAATTTGATTCATTGTGCGTTGCGCAAACGATTTTATTCAAAAAAGAAAAAAAGACATGAAGTTCTCTGTCCTGATCCGCCAGCATATCCTGCACGAAATAGGTTTGCACAGGGTTTGCACAAGGCTCAAAAAAATCAAAACAACAGAGCCGTTATATAATGTTCAGGGTGATTCTATGTATTCAATTTTATCGATTGATGCAATTTTAACGCTTACTTATTTTTTTCAACATTACTAATGTATTGTCCTGATTTAGGTTGACTCGTGTTTATAGAATATCACTTATATAAGTTGACTTTGCGTTGTTATACCTGTCAGGGGTTGACTGGAGGCCGTAGGCCGGAAGGAGACCCCTGACAGGTCTTTAAAGGTAAAGAGTTTTCAGGGATTTCCAAGTTATTTCTGGATTTTATTGCCATATGCCTGTAACTTGTCCACATCATATCCCTGTCTCCTGCCGCCCCCGACGCTTCGGACGGGGTCTTCATTCCGATGCTCATATGCGGCCTCCGGTTGTTGTAGAAGTCCACGGCCCGGGCGACCGCCGCCACGACCTCGTTGATGTTCCTGAACACCTTCCCCTTGAGCAGCTCGTTCTTCATCGTGTTGTTGATGCGTTCCGCCTGGGCGTTGTCCTTCGGATCTCCCGACTCGGTCATGCTGACCCTGATGCCGTGCTTCCGCAGCATCCCCACATACTCGCGGCACGCATATTGGCAGCCACGGTCGGAGTGGTGTATGAGGTTGACCTCATCCTTCCCCTCTATGCGTCTCAACGCCATCCTCAGGGCCTCCATCGGATAGTCCGTGTCAAGCGTGGGCCCGACACTCCAGCCGATGATCTCCTCGGTGTATGCGTCAAGTATCAGCGACAGGTAGCAGAAGTGGCAATGGTAATCGTCCTCCGTTATGACAATGTATGTTATGTCGCTGACCCACAGCCGATCCGCCGAGGTGGGGATATAATCCTTTATGAGGTTGGGGTATGTCGGGAGTCCGTGTGTCGAGTCCGTCGTGCGGGGCTTGCGCATCTTCCGGCGCACCTTTAGCCCCTGCTCGTCGATGATCCGGCAGAAGCGGTCGCGGCCTATCGGACTGTCAAAGCGGAAGTCCCTCTGATACATGTACCACAGCTTCTTCCCGCCGATGCCGGGATCTTCCTTCCTGACCTCCCTGATATATTGGATGGCGAACTCCTCACGCGCGGCCTTGGCATGGACCGCGTCCTCGTCATGCTGATAGTAAGCCTGCTTGCTTACACCAAGCAGCCCGCAGAGCTCAACCACCTGACATTCGGTGGCTGATTCCGCGTGCGGGTCCCTTACCGCTTGGTGCCAGCTTTTTTTCTTATCTCAATGTGCCAACGAGCCTCCGCTATGTCTATGATCTTTTCGTTCAGGCGGTTGCGCAGACGCTCCACCCTGAGGCTCTCCTCCAGTTCGGATATCCGCGACTTCAGGGACTCCAGCTCTTCCTGCTCCTTTGACTTCTTCGCTTCCATAATTCTTCGCGGGCTTCCTTTCCCGTTCTCCGCCTCAAAGATAGCAATCCAGTGGTACATTTGCCTCACGCTTACCGGAACAAGCTGCAATTTCGCTATCTTCCGCGGGCTAAAACCTGTCTTTTGGTGAATCTCTATCACCTGTTGATAGTACTTCTTTTGAAATTCTGTGTGTGGTGTCATAATGATTGACTCTTTTTGTGAGTCAACCTTTTTGGTTCTTCCGCAATTTAGTTGAAGCACAGGTCGCTGAAGACCATTTTTCGTTTGAGCAGGTCAAGAGATGCTCGCCCAAACATTACTCGCTTTACA
>OIXX01000096.1_pt1 | contig 69808 bp, 30 predicted proteins | sample 1588161 | NCBI WGS metagenome assembly OIXX01 (sample SAMN03283274) | human gut metagenome | biome: human-associated habitat; material: feces | host: Homo sapiens | place: Peru | collected 2012 | reverse complement strand
GTAAAAGTGGCGCTATTGCAGCAAAAAACGGCTCTTTTGCGAGTCTGATTTCATAACATTTCTCCCGAAAACCGCATAACACACTGTGTATGAGCGTATTGTCTCCAAATGCTCAAAACTCAAGAATTTCGCACCAAAGATTTTGTTGTGCGTCGGGCTCATAGTCTTGAGCATCAGAAATGCAAATATTGTATTCGGCAGAACTACTGAAGAGTGCGAAAACATGTTTAACTTCAAGTCCTAATGACCGATTTGGGTTAAATTAATAAAAAAAAGCTTCACCATCAGTCCCTTGTGTAAAAGAATTTGTAAATAATAGTGGGTCTACTGAGGATGAAGCGTCGAAAAGGTTAATATAAAGTAAGGTTAAAAAAGTGCTATCTTATAAGTTCGTTACGTTTTTTATATATACCTTTGTCCGCTATATAGAAATTTAATCTGCATTGTTCGTATGAAAAAGATCTTAAGATTATTGTTTTCCTTCACTATATTCTGTTCGTTGTTTCTCTCCGTTACGGATTCTGTGGCGCAGTCGGCTGGCAAATTTGTTGTCAAGGGCGTGGTGGCTGATGAGGCTACGAAGGAGGGTGAGCAGTATGCCACTATGAAAATCACTCCCGTGGCTGACTCTACCGCTACGGCAGCGCTTGCCGTTACGGAGCGCGACGGAGGGTTCTGCATGACGTTGAAGGCGGCTGGCAGATACCGTATTATGGTGAACGCAATGGGCAAGCAGCCCGTTGTGCGTGAGTTTGCTGTCTCTGTCGGTCATCCCCAAGCCTTGCTCGATACCTTATATATAAAGGAGGCTACGAATGTGCTTGGTGGTGTGGAGATAGTGGCGCAGAAACCGCTTGTCAAGGCTGACATAGACAAGATTACGTACGACATCGAGGAAGACCCAGACTCGAAGACCAATAACGTGCTGGAGATGTTGCGCAAGGTGCCGATGGTGACCGTCGACGGTGACGAGAACATAAAGGTGAACGGTAGCGCCGGCTTCAAGGTATACGTAAACGGACGACCTAACAATATGATGTCGAAGAATCCGAAGGATGTGCTGAAGAGCATGCCGGCTTCGTCCATAAAGAAGATAGAGGTGATCACAAACCCCGGACCGAAGTATGATGCGGAGGGTGTGGGTGGCATCCTCAACATCGTAACTGTGGGCGAAGGCATTGAGGGCTATTCTGTTACGATGAATGCGGGTGGCGGCAACACGGCTGCCGATGCAGGCATGTACGCCACGGTGAAGCAGGGCAAGCTGACCGTGAGCGCCAATTATTCATACGACTACTATGACTCGCGTAACCGCAAGAGCAGCAATCTGTATGAGTTTACCGGCGACCCGCATACGCCGTCTGCCTATAACCGTACGCAGACAGGCAAGAGCCGTTCGTACAATCATACGCATTCGGGAGGATTCGAGGCGAGCTACGACATCGACACACTCCGACTGGTAACGGCTTCGTTGGGAATATGGTCGAATCGTTCGCGTTCGCACAATACATACACCACCAATGCCACGTCGCCACTGACCGCCGCTCCGCTTTACGCCTACACCAACAGCGGACGTTCGGTCAGCGACTATATGTATATGGACGGAAGCATTGACTATCAGCGACTCTTCAAGCTTCCGGGGCGCATGCTGACATTATCGTATAAGCTGAATGGTGGAACGGACAAAGGCGACTATAATTCGGCTTACGACGTCATGGAGGTGACCGATGATTGGCGGGCGTTTATGAACCGACTTCGTGATGAGCGCCGCGATGATGACGGACGAAGCATGGAGCATACCTTGCAGGTGGACTATACCACGCCAATTGCCAAGGCACACACGATGGAGATGGGTGTGAAGTATATCTTCCGCGACAACCGATCGAACGACGACCGATATATTCGTCCCAATGGTACGTCTGATGAATACGTGTTTGACGATGAATATTCCACGCACTACCGTCACGAGAACGACATCCTTGCCGCTTATCTTGGCTACGGACTGAAGCTCGGCAAATTGTCCGGCAGACTCGGTGTGCGCTTTGAGCATACGTTCCAGAAAATAAAGTATGCGCTTGGAGTGGGGGAGAACTTCTCCACCGACTTCGACGATGTTGTGCCGTCAGTAAGTCTTGGCTATAGGCTTAACGATGCTCAGAGTCTGCGCCTTGGCTATAACATGCGCATCTACAGACCAGGTATTTGGTCGCTCAATCCTTATCTGGACCAGACCAATCCCGAGAGTCTGTCGCAGGGCAACCCTAACCTTGTGAGTGAGAAGAACCATAACGTGCAGTTCACGTATAATCTCTTCGCTTCTCGTTTCTCCACGAGTTGGACGCTGCGTTACAGCCTAACTAACAATAACATAACGAGCGTGACGACGCTTGTGGACGACCGTACGATTGAGAGCGTAAAGAATCCTACTGGCAACCTTGTCAACTACACCACATACCGTAATATCGGACGCACGCAGATGGCGTCATTGTCGGGATATCTGAGTTGGACGGTCTTTAGCAACACCCGTCTGAGCCTTAACCTTTGGGGCGACTATTCTGACTATGATGACCGCCAGTCGCTGCATAACTATGGTTGGTCGGGATCGATGAACGGTGGCGTGCAGCAGACTCTGCCGAAGAACTGGAAGCTGAGCCTTAACTTCGGTGGCTGGACAAGAAACACAGGATTGCAGTCGAAGAGCGACGGCAACTACTATTACAGCATGACAGCACAGAAGTCGTTCCTAAACAACCGTCTCAACTTCTACATGTATGCCAACAGTTTCTTCCAAACGGAGAAACACAGCAAGCATACCGTAACGGGCGAGAACTTTCTCAACCGCACCGACTCGTCATACAATCCCTGCCGCTTTGGACTGAGTGTAAGCTGGCGCATAGGCGAATTGTCGTCGGGCGTGAAGAAAGCGGAGCGCAGCATCGAGAATGATGACGTGAAGAGCAAGAAATAGTGTCAATTAGTAGTTATTAATTTTTAATTATTATTTGGAGGAAAGTTAATATGATGAGAGGCTGAGTCAAATCTAAAGAATTGAAATATATGTATATTCCTCTCAATTCCTTAGTTTTGACTTTAGCCTCTTTATATATTAGTAAGGGCGCAGCCCAATTAATAATTAAAAAATAATAATTAATAATTAACAAACCCTTCCTTTGTGTCCTTTGATATGTCGCGCTTGGGCCATGGCACTACGAGCATCAGTCCGGCGAGGATGATGCAGGCGTAGATGGTCCATCCTGACATTTCCTTGATGGCGGAGAGAGTGGCCTGTATCTGCACCTTGCCCTTTGCTGACATGGCTGCCATGTTCTGCGCTTCCGTCTCGCTCTTGCCCTGATACTGCATGCCGCGGGCTGTCATGTCGTAGGTCATGGCAGTCTCCGTGTTGGTGCGGTCATAGTCATGGGCGTAGCGGGTGATGTAGTATTGCTGGCGGTGCTGGAACACCACCTGATAGAGAGCCGAGCCGATGCCCGGAGCTATCACCATACGCACGGTGAGCATGATGCATACCCACGTGGAGAGCAACTTGTACGGCATACGCTGGTTGGCGTATACGGCGATGAGCGAATAGAGGAGCATCATTCCCGTGGCGCGGATTACGACCGGCCATTTCATACGTTCCAGCATACCGTCTGTCTGCACCTCGAAATACATAAACAGCGAAGCGACACCTATGAGCAGGAAGCCAAGGGCGAAGAACCACTTGAAGTGTACACCCTTGCTATTGAGAATCAGGATGGTAACCAGTCCGATGAAGTAACCGAGCAACACCCAGTTGCCGAGTACTGCCACCTGCATCTGGTCCGTCTTCATACCCACCCCCACGAAGATGTTGACGAGCATGGAGCTGGAGTTGCATATCATCAGTCCGATGAAGAGCAGGATGCCGCCCTGAATGCTGCGCGACTTGAAAGCCTTGAGCATGAAGTAAGGCGATCGGCGCGTCTTCTCCAGATAGAAGAACAGTAGGGACGACACCACGCATATCACTGTAGCCCAACGGATGTTAGGACTGTCATACCAGTCGTACACCTTGCCGTAAACCGTCACGTAGACAAATGAGCAGCACATCAGGCAGAACACCACCACATTGCCGAACTTAGAGAACGACAGCGGGCTATGCTTCGTGGGGTAGGGATTGTAAGGCATGCAAACCAAGGTGATGAGCAGTGCCACGAGGATGGCGCCGAGCATGGCGTAATACACCATCTGCCAATGATAGTTGTAGGCGAACCATGCCGTTATCCACGTACCTATCTGTCCGAGAAGCATAAAGAAGAAATAGATGATGGGCTGGCTCGCCTTCTTCTCAGTGTCGAGAGCGTCCCATCCCTTCTCGTCCATCGGCTCGTTGCCCGGCGTGACGTTTCGCGTAGCCTCGATTCCGAAGCCATACTTGATGAGCGTAAAAAGATTGCACATCAGCAACGTCTGCCTCACGAATCCCATCACGAGGCTGTTGAGAGCCAGTATGAAGAGGCTGTCAGTGTTGGCGCAGATATAGCTCTGCACAGCCAAAAGGGAGAATCCCACGAGGCTCATCATCTTCTGGCGTCGCACGCTCACCAAGGCATAGAAGAACGGCGAGAACGCCGCCATGCCTATGGACGTTACGAAGCTTATGAAGGCGATGTGTTCCGACTGGATGCCAAGCCCGCCCACCATCTCGCTACTGTTCACGGTGTAGGCACCGCTAACCGTCATGATAGGTATGAAAAGGATGACGAGGAAGGCGATGCCAAGTGGCTTTGGCACCCAGTTATAGAACGGAAAATTCTTAGGCAGGTGTTCGGGCACCGCCGTATATATTTCTGCTTGTGTCATTATTTATTAAGCTGAGCCTTTACAACTACCATCATTCCGGCAGCCAACTTCTCGTTGTCTTCCTTCGAAATTCCCTCAAACTCGATGCGTACCGGCACGCGCTGCTGAATCTTCACGAAGTTGCCGGCTGAGTTGTCTGTAGGCACGAGAGAGTATTTTGAACCCGTTGCACCAGAGATGGCTGTTATCTTGCCCTCGAACTCCTTGCCCTGGAAGGCGTCCACGGTCATGATGACCTTCTGACCCACGTATAGCTTCTCCACCTGAGTTTCCTTATAGTTGGCAATCACCCATTTCTGCGTGTCGGGCATGATGTACGTAATGGTCTGTCCGGCATTTACGAGCTGACCCTCTTCAAGGGCGCGTCTGCCGAGCTTTCCGTCGCACGGAGCCGTAACGACGCAGTAAGAGAGGTTGAGCTTGGCCATCTCAAGGGCAGCCTGAGCGCGTTCGATGGCAGCAGCTGTGTTCTTCTTGCGTGTCTGCACCTCGTTCACGCCTGAGTAAGCAGCCTTCTGCTGACGGCGAACGGCGTCAAGCTTCTTCTTCGTTGCGTTATATTCTGTCTCAATCTGCTCCAACTGTATGGGAGTGGCAGCGTTGCGAGCCACCAGGTTCTTGTAGCGCTGGCGGTCCTTCTCCAGCTTGGCGAGGCGAATCTCAATCTCAGCGATGGATGCCTCATACACTGTTGCTGAGGTCTGTGTGGTCTGCACCGAGGCATCAATGACGTTGGCACCAGCCATAGCGTCCTTCAGCGCTGCCTCTGCCTCCATAACGCGGATGCGATATTCGCGGTCGTCGAGCACGAGGAGTGTGTCACCCTTCTTGATGTCCTGATGCTCCTTGAAGTATATTTTCTTTATATATCCCGATGCGCGCATATTTACGGGCGAAATGTATTGCTCCACCTGAGCGTCGTCGCTCTTCTCGTTGCTCTTATAGTCCATAAACATACAGCCAATCTTTACGATTCCCCATACGAGGATTGCCACACCGATGAGGCTTACGATTATCTGACGGATGCGCTGGCGCTTGAGCTGCTTTGCGGTTACTTCGTGCGACGACTGGTTGTTGTTGTCGTTTGCGGGGGTTGTATTTGTATTGTTATTGTTTGTTTCCATTGTCTTGTCTGATTATATTGTTTTTGATAAAGCTCAAAATTCCTAATTTGAAAAACTCACTTCATGAGTTTTTCCAGCTGTCCCGTGAGTTTCAGTAGTGTCAGGTTCGACACCTGATAGTTGAAGTGGGCGGTGAGGTAATTGTTCTGTGCGTCGCTCATGCTCATCTCGTCCTGTAGCACCTCCGTCATCGAGGCGATGCCCTCACGATAACGGTCGCTCGTCACCTTATATATATCCTCCGCGAGCAGGTAGTTGTCGCGCTGCTTGCTGAAGTTGCGCTGATTGTTGGCGAGGTCGTTCACGGCGTTGGCATATTGTGTCTGCATTCCCTTCAGCGCATTCTCGTAAGAAATCTTGGCATTGTCGATGTCAATCTGAGCCTTTCTCATCTTCGACCGCTTCTCGAATCCGTCAAACACGGGGATACGCAGCGAGATGCCGATGCCGTTAGAGTTATACCAATGATTTGACTCGCCCGACTGAAACCAGTTCTTGAATTTGTCCGTGAAGGCAGAGTAGGTGAAGTTGCCGGTAAGGGCAAGCGTCGGGAGATATCCGTCCTTCACTAATTTTTTCTGCTGTTCAGCCAGAGTCTTCTGCGTCTGGAGGAGTTGCAGCTCGTACTGATTAACGTTCAGTCCGGTAAGCGCAGCCAAGTCGATGGTCTCCACGTTAGCTTTCTCCACGATGATGTCTTGGTCAGCGGGATAGTCAATCACGTACTTCAGCATGTTATACTGCTGGGTTAGCATAGCCTTGGCGTTGTCATACTGCACGCTGAGATTCTCAAGGTTGACGTTCACGCGCTTCACGTCCACGCCCAGCGCCATGTCGTTGTCATGGAAAGCCTGCGTGATGTCGCGCAGTTCCTGCAAGCGCTTGATGTTGTCCTTGATGATGCCGATCTGCTCCTCCGTGTTCTGCGCCAGATAATACATCTTGCTTATCTGCATGATAAGGTCCTCCTTCGCCTTGGCGTAAGAGAGCGTGTTGAGCTGGTCGAGCGTCTTCGAGATGTCGAGAGCCGTCAGCGCAGTCTGACTGTAGAGCGGCATCTGTAGCTGGATGCTCGCCGACGAGTTATACTGCAGCGTCTTCGTCACGTTGTACGGCTTGCCGTAAGCCGAACCGTCCGTTACCGATACGGGAGGCGTGAAGTTGTCGTTCAGCACGGCTCCGATGTTTATCTGCGGCAGCAGTCGGGCACGGTTCTCGCTGATGTTGTGCTTGCCTTTAAGCACGTTGCCCTCGTAAGTCTTCAAGTTGAGGTTTCGTTCAATGCCCATCTGTAGGCACTGACCCAATGACAATGTTTTCTGCGCCATTGAATAATGGGCAAGAAGAGTCAGGGAAAATGTGAACAATAATCTTTTCATACCTTTATTAATATTTCGACTGCAAAGTTACGGATTAATCGTGGCGTAGGCATATTCATAAAATATCACAAGTTGTTCATATTTTCTCTTTATGGCTTTCCGCTTCTGATAAAAAGTTAGTAACTTCGCCTTGGACAAACTATATAGGTAATGAAAGACAACATTAACGGCATAAATACGCTGGAAGAGCAGATGGCCAATAATGAGGACATCTGCTGTTCGTGCGGCAATATAACATCTTTTCCGGAAGCTTTCTTCCAAAGCTTCCACGTGGCTGACGTAGGCATCATCGTGTGTACGTCAGGACGCTTCTCGTTCTGTTGTGAGGATGTGGAGTATGAGGTGCGGAAGGGCGAGACGGCGTTTCTCTCGCGCGATGCTTACTTCTCTGTCCGCAGTCACAGCGACGACTGTGCGGTGGTGATAATATTGTATCGGGTGGATTCCATTCGCGACATTCTTGGCAGTACGGTGGTGGGGATGAAGTTCGTAGAACTGCTCAATCCTTGTGCTTGCCGCGTAATGCACACGGGGCATGAAGACGAGCTGACCAAGTATTCCGAACTCTTGGCTGTCGGCAATAGTGACGCCAATGTCTTCGCCGCCAATGAGCGCCGTCTGCTGCTCCTCTCGCTGACATACCGCCTATGCAGCATCTTCCACGAACTCTCGAAGCATGACGACAATGCTCCGACGCGCAAGCTCGAGACCTACATGCAGTTCATGCAACTCGTCGACCGTTATTACGACCGTGAGCGAGGCGTCCGCTTCTATGCCGACCGTCTGTGTCTGTCGCCGAAATACCTCACGACCTTGGTTAAGTCTGTGTCGGGCAGCACGGTGCAGCAGCTGGTGTTTAAGGCGATAACGAAGCGTGCCATCTCTCTCGTGTCCACTACGGACAAGAGCATAAAGGAGATAGCCGACATCCTCCACTTCCCCAATGCCTCTGCTTTCGGCACGTTCTTCAAGAAGCAAGTGGGGGTGTCGCCAGTGGCTTACAGGCACGGGCTGTAGATATAGTGTAACACATTTTTACGGCAATAAATTAGAATAATCAAATATTTACAAATAAATAATGTGACATAAAAGCGTATCCCCTGAAATCAGGTCTGTTATGTAGACCCAATTTCAGGGGATATCAGCTAATCCGTCTATCTGTTAATTACCACTTTTCTTCTTCCTATAATATATACTCCTCTTGGCGTGTTTCCGTTGACACGTTGTCCTGACAAGTTATAGACGGTGTTGTCCGGTTTGTCATAGCGGATGGGCGAGATGGTTGTGGCGTTGTCTATCTCGAAGCGGATGGCTCGCGAGCTTGCGGACAATTCGCTGTTCACCTGGTCTGTCACTACGCTTTGTGGTAGCCATGCTCGGTGGGCGGCGAGGTAAGAACCGGTGAACTTATAGAAGCCCAGTCCCCATGTCTTGTTGGAGAGGACGTAGCAGGGGATGTTGAGGGCGGATAGGGGAGAGTCCGCGGCGTTGCCCTCAAGGATTGTCGGCTTGCCGGAAGTCTGCGATGTGGGGGAGAAGCTGTGGTCGCCGGCAGGACCGTACACCACATAACCCTTCAGACTGTCAGTCACCATGACGGGAGTAAGCGTCATGATGTAGTCACTAACCTTGTCGTCTGCGCTCTGGCTGTTGTGTGCTGTGGCAGCATAAACCTTCACTTCCTCAGGCACACGGGCATTGAAAGGCAGACAGATGGTGCTCCATCCGTACGGCTTGCCGTCCACCGTCTCGTCGCCGGTCTGATGAATGGTGAGTACGTAGGGTTCGAGTTTCTCATACCATACGCTCTTTGTGGCAGCTCCCAAGCCGCCGCGCATGTTGGCAGCACGCACACAATAATATCCCGATTCGTATTTTGAAAGGTCGTAAGAGTTGGTTGTGATGTTGTCCACGAAAGTCCACTTGCCCGTTTCCTCGTTCTGTTTAAAGACAAAGTAGCACATTGCCTTTCCTTCATCGTTCCACGTCAGTAAGTTGTCCTCTATGGAGATGTTGTCCGTCCATGTGATGCTGTTGGCGTCCTTGTCCTTGTCAGCAGCCGAAGCCGCGTCTATCTGGCAGCACAGTTCGTCCGGCTTGAAGCCGTCGTCGCCACTGAGGACGTTGCGCACATTGTACGATGCAGCTTCTGCGTCGCTAAGCACACACTCGTCTGAGCCGAAGGCTGGCACGCAGGCAGCGATGGTGCGGGCACCGAGCGACAGCTTGTTGCCAGCCGCGTTCATGCTGTTGTTTTCATGGAAGCGCACCTTTAGCCACGTCTTCTTCTTCGTCCATCCGTACGGGCGCGGCTCGATGAGCATCCTTGTGTTGAGGAATGTGCAAGCCGGCGAGTTGTTGCCCGGTCTTCCCAGCGTCCAGTTCTCGTCCTTCAGCAGTGACGGCTGGGAAGTCTCAGGCTTGATGGTGCAGTTGTTAAAGACGTAGCCCCATTCCTGAATGGACTGTGTGGTAGGCGCTGCGATGTTGTTAGCGGCACGGTCGCGCAGAACAAGATTACATCCTTCAAACCATATATTGCCGTCGCCCATGACCATATCCACAGCTCCCGTGATGTCGCAATTCTCGAAGTAGCCACGTGAGCTGGCTGAAGGATTGATAGAGTTGTATGTATACTCATAGCTCCTTAGCGCCACGTTCTTGAGCACCGTTCTGTCTCCACGGTCGCGGAATGCAATGGCTTGCGTGTTTAGCTTCTCCTCCTTTGCCTTCACGTAGTCGAAGCGGTTGTCCAAGGTTAGCTCCTCAGCATAGAAGTCGTTGACGCCTACGTTCAAGGCTATGGTGGCTGTGCATGCGCTACCGCCGTACTTCGGCTCATTGTAGAGGATAGTGCCCTCCTTACTCTGACCGATGAGCGACACATTGGACGGGTTTATTCTTGTCACGCCGTTATAGATGGTGCCCACACCGGCTATGTCTGATTCGGCATTGCCCGTAAGATGATGCGTTCCGTCGGGCACGAAGATGTAGAAGCGGTGACCGTCAGAATAGTCGTTGTCGTTGGCGGCATTGATGGCTTCATTGATGTCGCCGTCACGTCCCACCACGAAGTTGAAGGTGTGGTGATGATACTTCTCCTTCTCCTCCGTTATATGCAAGGTCAGCGAAAGCTCCTGCTTGTATGCAGCACCATAGATGTCTGTTAATTTACCCGCTGGAACCACTATTTTCACGACTTCTCCTGCTGCCAGATCCCAATACCTGAACACCAGTTCCTTACCCGATTCAGGAACGTATAACGTGCCGTTCACGTTCAGCATGGTGCTCTTCATCGTTCTGTTGAATCCCACTTTGATGACACCGCTTCGCGGAACGTTGTAAATTTCGTTGGACGTACCGGTGTATAACTTTCCTCCTACAGTGACTCCTGTAAATACGGGCGGCGTGTCCGGCGTTGTCATCTTGAACTTTACGGGGTACGATTCCACCGTTATGCCGCTGCGCGTCGTCACCGTAACGTTACATTCCTTCGTGGTGATGTCAGCCTTGGTGGCAGTCACCACGCCGTCTTCGGTAGCTGTGCCCGTCACATTCGGCATCTCTTCGTCTGCGTTTTTCCAAGGCGAGACAGTAAAGGTGAGATATCCGTCATTTTTCATCTGCTCGCTTATCTGCTCCGCGTTAAGCGTGGTGCCGTCGCAGGAGATGGTCTTGATGGTGGGCTTCGTTACGTTCTGCTTCTTGTATGTCACACTGAAACAGCGGAAGTAAGAACCACTCACAAATTCCACCTTCAGATTAGCGGTGTCGGCTTTGCATTCAGTCTGAGGCTCCATGTTGCCTACAAGCGACAACGACTTGCCCTCTATCTTCACCGTCTTGTCGCCCTTCTTGATATCCTCCGTCAGCGTGAGCTTTGCCAGGCAACCCGCTGTGGCTGGGAATCCGATGACAGCACCGGCAGTAATCTGCATGCGTTCAGGATGTTTCTCGTTCGTATTGGTGAACTTTCCTTTCGTAGCGTCAAGGTCAATCTTGATGTCGATGGCTTTATTGTCCCACTTCAGCTGCGTGACAAGGATGCCCTGCGCCTTTTCTATGTCGATGGTAGGTGCTCCGTCGTTAGTGGCAAAGTCCCATGTGGCTGTCACATCCTCCGTCACGTCCAGACGGTTAAACTTGTTTGGCAAGAAGACTGGCGTCAGATGCAGGTCGTTCGCTGTGGCAATATACGTTTTGCCAATGTTATATACGTTGCCACCTTCGTCCTCCCAATGGTCCAGCGTGTTGCCAGAATAGAAGAGCGTGCGGTTGGTGGGGATTACAAAGGCGTCACCCTCCTCCACAAGTTCAGAAGCGGGAGGCGCACCCATCGCCACCTTTCCGCGGCTGTATGTTACGTAGTAAGTGGATTTCTCCTTAAAGTAAACCATGAAGTAACGGTGGTCGGTGATGTTGAATTCCACCTCATAACGCGTGTATAAGCTGTCTGCCAGTTCCTCATCCGTAGGTGCTGTTTCCTTCAGCGTAAACACCGTCTTGTTGTCGCCGGAGGCGTTGCCCCATAATCCGTCGTCGTTCTTTTCGAAGTTCGTAATCTTGTTGTCATTGAGAGAGGCGAGCAGGTCCACTGTTCCGTCATCTTTCATCTTCAATACTGTAATCGGCTTGCCGTTCTTGTCTTTGCTGCCAAGATAGTCGATGCGGTCAAGCTCATAACCGAATCGTCTGTTAAGGGTAAGGCGGACGCGGTCGCCTTTCTTGAAGGCATAGCCTCCATCCTCCAGTTTCTTTATCTCAAACTTGCCTGAAGCCGACTCCGTCTTTGTTATCACTCCGTGTTCCTGGTCATGAACTGTGGCATGCAGCTCCACCATATTGGCAGGCGCTGTTCTCACCTCTATCCAATGATAGTACGAATAGTCGTCCTCGCCGATGACGATAGGCACACGCAGGTCAGGATTGTTGGTGGTGTAGGTGTAGACGTACACCTTGTCATGTCCGGCTTTCTCACGTTCCCTCAGGGTCTGTTCCTCGTCCAGCTTGGGCACGACGCCATCGAATGTGGTGGACGAAATCTTCGAGTAGGTGAGCATTGATATGGTTGTTCCCACACCTCCTGGCACCCAGAACGTCGTGCCGGGACCGAATGCGCACCATTCTTCGAGAGCCGTGTTGCGGATATATCCCTTCTTGCCCGTGTCGCACCATAACGCCACGTCGCGATCATGCGACTTGTCCTCACCGTTCTCGATGACATTCACGTGTACCTTCGTGGTCCAGAAAGGCTTCTCTCCGCTACCAAAGTTAACTGGCGGGGCACATACCTGACGGCGCTGATTGGTTTCAGGGACGTCATAGTCGTGCAGTTTACGCGTAAAGTCGAAGCGCATCACCGTCACATTTGTGCGGTTAATCGCCGAAGCAGGATTGTCCTTAAAGATAGGAACGAGCGTCAGCGTCTGACCTTCGGAAGCGAACGTATAGCTATATCCCGGCACGTAATGCACAGTGGTGTCGCCGTTCTCCTCCACCCAGTACTGCAGCGTTGAGGCATATCCGTCCTTGTCCTTGTTTCTGAAGAACGTGTAGTTGGTGGGGATGACGAAGGAGCGCACGCCGCTTTGCTTGGAAGGCGTGACGCTGTACGAGCCGTTGGTGTCGTCCGAAGCCCCGTTCACCATGCCCTCCGGTATGTGGAAGACTACGTTGCCGACGTAATCATGCGTCTGCTGGTCCTCCGCCCATGCCCCATGAAAGGCACAGACGGAGAGAAGCAGTAGCGTCAAGGCACGCAATGTGTGGCTGGCAGATAAGATGTTCTTTACCATATATACTATATATATAATGTGTGAGATGTTTATTTTACTATAACCTTTGTTTTTCCGAAGATGTAGAGTCCGGGCTGGAATCCGCTGTATGTGGCGGTGCCCGGCTGTACGTCAAGGATGCGATAGAGCTGGCCTATAGCCGTCACCACGTTCATCCTTGTTCGGACCGTACTCTCCACACGGACACGCTGTCCGCCGATGGGACGGACTATGATGCCGTCGTTCTGTGCATTGTCTTCGTCGTCCATGGCGTCAGGACTGATGGTTCCTCCCTTCAGTTCCGATATGTTTATCAGACTGCTGTAGGCAGGACTTGCCATTGTGCCAGCCGTCGTTACAGACATATATGTGCGGAACGGCATGACGGTGGACAATGCGGAAGCGTCGTCAAACGCCGTGCCGCCCTTGTTGATGCCATACACCTTGCCCTCGCTTACCTCCACGGCAGCGAAGGTTCCGCTGTGCGCATAGCCGTCCTTGACGGTCTGCATCGTCTTTGTGACCGGAACGGTGATCGTGCCGTACGAGGTGTGGTCGCCCTGCGTCTTGCCGTAAGCGTTGAAGGCAATGGTCTGAGCGTCCTCCATCTTGCCCAACAGCTTGTTATAGAACGCGCTTGAGAGGTCGAACTCGTAATAGCGTTCGCCGGGGAAGCGCACGATGTAAGGCTTCTCGGCTGCGAGACGCGGATATTCAGCGTATTCATGCTCCTCGGCATAGTACGGGTTGGCGTCCTTGTTGTAGAGCCAGGAGCTGTAGTTGTCGATGAAGAACGTATTGTTGAACTTATAGTTCACACCGTTCTTAGCATCCTTGTCCGGTCGCTGGAACACAGCCGACGGCTTGCCGTTCTCATTTCCTACAGACGTAAGGCTGCGGAGCCAGTACTCGTGATGCAGCGTGTGGATGTCATAGAAGTGGGTTATCTCGCCGTTCAGCGAAGCCACCGTTTTGTCAGCCGTAAACGGCAGGCAGATGCCTTCCCATGCTCCGTAATAGTCTTCTGCGTACGCCATCGGCTTGCGCACATACCATGCACGGTCCGTGACGTTGAAGGCGATGGGCACGCATAGGTCGTTGTTAAGACATTCCTCGCCCTCACTGTTCTCGTTCTCCGAGGTGCGTTCCACGAGGTGAAGGAGCGACGTTGCGTAACTGTTGTCCGCAGTCTTGACCATGTGATGACCCTTTATGAGCGCCTCCCTTGTGGTCTCATCATAACCGAGCGTATTCTTCACGACGTCATAAGCCTCATTGCCTGCACCGGTGTTGTCGTCGGCAGTATACACGAGGAGGTTCTGCGTAATGCCGGCACCGTCCTTTATGCGGAAGTCGCTGAAGGCAGCGGCGTTGTCGTCCACCGGCGGATAGAAGATGCCTTGCTCTGTCATGCCCATTGCTGCAGGCAGGTCGTCCTTGCAGGTGAAGTCTATAGCCGTTGTCTTACTGTCATGCACGTACGTATTCATTGAGCTGGAGCCTTGGCTGTAGGCGTTATAGTGGAATGCGTCCAGCGCCGTACTGCCATAGTAAGCCGCCGTGCGATACACGCGGTTGCTCATAAACGAGAGCTGGTGAGATGCTATCTCGCTGGGCAGATTCTCCGGTTCCGACTGCAAGGACTGTCCCCAGAAGAGGTAGTCGTTCATCAGTTCCGTTCCGTTCTTGTTCTCATTAAACAGCGGCACGTAATGCGAAGCTCCGTCTTCTGTCACCAGACGGGGAGCGTCTGCGGGGTGCGTCTTGTCATGACGCGTCTCCACCTGCTCATAGTTGGGAATGTCGCTGAGCTTGCCGATGCGCAGATAGGTTATGCCAGTGTTCTTGCCCGTGATGGCATCCGTACGACAAGCATACTGATAATCGCCGTTGGCGTAATAGTCTGCCACGTATTTCAGAACGGCCTTGTCGGCCTTGTTACGTGCAAGCAGATAATATCCGTTGAGGTCGTACGCCACTCTTCCGAGGCGGAAGTCGTCACGTGTGTATCCCTTGTAGGCGCTGCCGTCCCAACGATACACCACCGGTGCGGAGTCGTTGCCCTTCGGAGCATACTCGAAGCAGCAATGATAGTTGGGCTTGACGTTCTCGTCCGTCGTGCCGGACAGTCTTCCCGAGGAAAGACCGAGGTTATAGATGTTGCCCGTCACCTTACCGAAGAGCGCATTGTCCGATCCCACACCGTTGATGATATGTCCGTTGCCATGCAGGATGCCGGCAAATTCGGAGATGTAAGCGCCGTTCTTCGGCGTGGCTGTCAAGTCAAGATTGTCTTGCAGCACAAACTGTGCATTGGCACCATAGTGCGGAGCTGTACTTCCATTTCCTATTGAGTCGACGAATGCGGCGAAAGCCTTAAGGTCGCTCTGGTCGGCTATGTAGATGCGAGGCTCAGCGAACGCCTTGCCTTCCTCCTTGGCACGCTTTATGGCTTCGGCAAGGTGGAGGTTGATGCCAGCCTTGTGAGGATCCATGCGGTGATAGTTGTGCACGGTCAGGCGGTCGCTCTCCTGCATGTCTATCTGCATTATGTCGTTCACGCCAGTGATGGCAACGCCAAGCTGGATGCCGTAACCGTTCATATAGTAATATGCCGGTATGTCCAGATAGTCGTCCGTCTTGTCGTAATGACATCCCGTGAACAGACCGCTGCCTTTCTCGTCAGCCTGGTTGAAGGTGTCGTATCCCTTAGCCACCGCATCCTTGATGTTCTCCTTTGTCCACGGCGTGGTGTCGGTGAAGGTCCACTTTCCTTCAGCCGTCTTCTCACGCTTGCCTATGCGCCAGTAATATCCGCTTACCGCGAACGACTGGTCGGCATTGACCACAAGGTCGTCCTTCGTAACGCGTATCATCTCGCCCGGCAGCACACAGTTGCCCACGTTGATGTGTCCGCTTACCGTCGGACCCTGCACATACTCGATAGTGAGATAGATGGTGTAGGTGTATTCGCGCGGAACGTAGTAGACCGTAGGATTCTTTTCGTCGATGGTGATGTCAGAGATGTTGCTTACCTTCTCATACTTCTTGTTGTTGATGTCGTACTGGAAGAGGCTGTCAATCTTGACAAACTCCTCAGTCTGTGGCTGATAGTAGGTGTTGTCTGCGTCCAGCTTGCCCGATGTCACCTCCTCGTAACCGTCCTTTTTCTTCTTATACAGCTTGCCCGTGCTGGCATAGATGGGCTTGTTGTTGGTGTCGCTGACATACTCTTCGTAGGCAGGAGCCTTTATCACGAGCGTAGCCAAGCTCTTCTTTGAGAGGTGCTTGCCGAAGTAGTCAGGCTCCACGTAGTTGGTGTTGTCCACCATATCCACTAATTTGAACGCTATCTTGGCGTCCTCCGTCAGACCTGCGGGGAGCGTATTGTTGAGAAGCGTGGTCTCGTTCCTTCCCTTTTCCCTCATTGAGAGCTGTGCGGCAAAACCTTTCGTCTCCTTGTCCTTGTCATCTTTCGTGCGAGCGCCGGTGAATGAGTTGGTGGCAGCTCCACCCACATACAGGCGATATCCGTCCGTCACCTTGTCCGAGTAATACTTACGGTCAGTCTCCTTGCCCGTAAGGTAGTTACGATATTCGAGGTCGCTCGAGTACTCGTCCTTGTCCTCCGGGTGTCCGCTGCGCATCTTCCATTGCTGGATGCGCACCTTCTGTCCGCTCTTCAGTCCGGCAAGCACAGTCAGACCGTCCTTGTTGTCACCGTCGAACTCGAGAGGGTGGTCCTTAGACGACTGGTAAGTGTAGCCCGTGATGTTCACATTATAATAATAGTGGAAACCGGTGACATACCAGTAGTGCACCTTCACCGAATCCACATCCTGGGTTGAGTAATATCCCGTCGGAAAACAGTCGTCCACGATGTAGCGTCCCTCGTGATAGGGGAAGACGAAGTTGCCCGTGGTTTCGAGGAAGTCCTCCTTGTGCGTGTCGCCCTCATGACGCGAGTGGTTGTTGTCGGCATACACGTAGCCACCACCCTCATCCTGACGGACATTTATCAGATTCATCTCCACTACGCCATAGATCGGTCCGTAATGTTCTTTCTCCACCACCTTCTTATAGTCCTCATCGTAAGTGTCCTGGCAGAGCTGAATCTTCATGGCGTAGCCCGAAGCTATGCCAATCATGTTTTTTGCCGTACCGTCGTTGCGCTTCTGGAATTCGCCCAACGGGTCGTCAGCGTCATGCTTGTCCTTGTTCTGGTGATAGTCGTCGATGTATTTCTGCTTCACACCCTGATAAGTCATGTCCTCCTCGTTGGTGGCAGAGGCAAGCTCTCCCTTACGGTTATGCCACTTATCATTACGGAAGTCGACGTTTGACGTTACGGCACCCACATAATGTATGTTGTTGGAGAATCCCATGTAGTTGCGAGCCTTGGGGTGGTACGTGAATGCGTCGTTGTTGTCAGTCTTAGCCTCCAAGTTGCCTTTGCTGTCCAGACGGATGTTGTCTGCCACCATCTTTATCTCGCCCACACGAGAGATGGAGTAGGGCGTCTTGTTAATGGCGTTTACTGTATAGTCGCGGGCACCGAGCAGTGAGAAGCAGTTGTCCTCCAGGCGTATGATGTCCAGACGCTGGAACGTATTCAGAATCTTCGGATTGTCGATGGTGTGTTCGGCAAAGCCATATCCCGTCACGTCGGCGCTGCGGAATCCCTGCGCATACGAGAGGTGGCCGTCGCCGAAGATGCCTCCCTCGCTGTCATACTCGTAGAAGACGTTCTCACGGATGCCGTTAATTCCAGTAGGGGGTGTCGTTCCGGCTTTATAGAAATACTTGTCCTGCAACGATATGTAGCGATACGTATAGACGTTCTTTTCATAAGCATCATCGTTGTCGTAATGCTTATAGTAATAGCCGTAGAGGTCTGTGCCCTCGGGCAGCGTCACCTCCTTCATCTCCTGACGTGAGATGGTGATGTGCTCATGGTCCTTATTGTCGCCGATGAGGATGAGCGTGTTGCCGCCGAAGCCAGCCGTAGTGCCGCCCAGACCCTTCAGTTCCTCAAGTTCGTCTTCGGAGGTGAAGGCTTTGTCCGCATTATACTTGTCAGTGAACTTCAGCACCGTGGTGTTGTTGGCAAGGACCGACGATCCCTGGGCGATGGAATATCCACCGCCATACACAGCTTCGTCAATGTTGATATGCACGTTGTCCCATCCCACAGACGGTTTCTCAGGAGTGACTTTCGTGAAGTAGCGGTCCTTGTTGGCTTCGGTTATCGTGTCGCGCTTGCCGTTGTCGATGGCTACGATGTCGTCGTATGTGCCCTGCGACACCAGTTCGTCCGTAAGCAGCCAGATGTTCTGCTTGATGGTGGGCGATGTCTCGGTGCCGTTGTTGTTCTCCAGACGCAGATTCTTCTGGTCGGTGCGGTTGAGCACGTATCTGCCGCTGACATTGTTGTTTGAGTTGACATGATAGTAGGTAGGATAGCCAACCTTCACCTGAGTGGAACCGTACACGTAGCCCGAATACGAACCTCCCGTAACGGCACGGAAGACGTGACCGTTGAGGATGTCCACGTTGGTGACGCCGATGACATTACCCTGCTGACCGCCGCCGTATACGAAGTTGGCTGATACGCCGCACGGCAGGAACTTGCCGCCTTCCATCTTTGGGTCTGAGCACTTCACGTCATCGCCGAAACTTATCTCGGTGTTGCCGTATACGTAGCTCTCCATGCCATAGCCTGCGCCATACACGTTGAGCGAAGAATATTCCGAATCCTTTATGAGCAGTTCGTTCGACTTCTCCAGCTTCGCCTTCTCCTTACCGGAGAGCATGTCAGTCTGCATATTGATGGTGACGTCGCCTCTGATGGTGCCGCTCTTGAAGCAGCCGCCATACACGTTGCCGCCCACGTACGCTCCGTCTTTCTCCTTAGGCTGGAAGCGGTTGCGGATGGTGAGGTTGATGAAGGGGTAGATGGAGTGTGCGATGCCGAGCAGATAACCGCCCTCATGGAACGCCTTACCCTTATAGTCATAGTTGGCGTTGTTACATCCGCCCACTATCTTCTCCGTGATGGTCAGACCTTCGGGGAAGACGTAGTCCACCACGTTGCCTATCTTGCGGTCGTTGTCAGCCGCTGTCAAAGGCATGACGTTCATGTTGCCACGGTTGCCGCCGCAGCAGAACGTGCCGATGATGCAGTCCTCAAGACCCTCGCCGTCCACGCTTCCGTTCCATGTCAGGCTGCCCTGGATGTCAGTCTCCACGGGTTGGAAGTAGAGGTCGATGAGGTGCGGATAGACCAGCGGTCGCTTGCTTCTCTCCGTAGGCAGATACACGGTGCTGATGTCCATGTTGGCAGGGTCGCTGTTCCAGTCGATGGAGTCGGCAAGGTTAAGCTCCTTCGAGTGGTCGTCCACGTCGCCGTTGAGCTTCTGGAACATGTTCATGTAGTCGTTGTCCTCCGACGTAACGAACATGGCGTCGCCGTTGCATCCCATAAACACGCCACCGATGCGGACATGACTGCCGATGTTGACGCTCACGTCGCCGACCATCTCGTCCGAAACCTCTGTGCTGTTTTCCTCGTCGGGTGCCAATACCTTCTGCACGGTAGCCGAATTGCCGCCGCCATACACGTTGCCGTCTATGCAGATGGTGTCCGTGGCGGATCCGTTGATGTCGATGCTCACCCTGTTGGTAAGCGGACGCCACGAATTGATGTTCACAATTTTTACTGCGTCGGTGGCTGCTCCAAGCGAAGGCATTGTGCTTCGCATCGGCACAGTATATACAAGGGGTACGGTTTCCGACTTAGGGTCGTCGGGATTGAGCGGATAATACTCGTTCACGGTCACCTTCTTGTTGCCGTTGCGGTCGTTGGCGTACAGATAATTGCCGTTGCCGGCACCGTAAACGTCGCCATAGATGTGACCGCCGAATATTTGGATGCTGGTGCCCTTGCCACCGTTGTCCTTGAAGTAGCCGTCCTTGTTGAGCACCACGTTCACGTAACCCGACACGTCGTTGCCGCCGTATATGTTGCCGTGGATGTAGATGTCCGAATTGTTTAACGTCGACGTGGCGTCGGGTTTGTTGGTGCCTATGCGCACCGTGGTGCCCTTAAGCGCGTCGCCCATAAAGCCGCCGCCGAAGACGTCATGGCAGTCCACAGCCTTAATCTCCACGTCCGTGGAGCGCACGGAGCTGTACGAGCCACCGCCGAACATACGACGGCAGAACACGCCGCCGCCACCCATGATGTGGGTGTCGCCGCAGACCTTGCCCGAATAGCCGCCACCCATGATGTCCATAACCGCATAGCCGCTAAGGAAGTGCTTGTATTCTTCACCCTCTACGAAGTCCATGCCGCTGTGGTTGCTTCCGCGACTCCCCATATCCACGTTCACGTAAGTATCGCCTACGACGATGGCGCTGTCGCCATAGCCGCCGCCAAAGACGCAGAAGTGGGGCGATCCCACCTTCTCGTAAATCTCTCTCCACTCGTTGCTCTCAAAGAAGTTTTTGTCGTTTCTTCCCGATAACAGCATGGTGTAGTCATGGAGCAGACTCTTCGTCATGGTGAGGTGCGTGTTGCCACCAACCTTACATGCCACGTTGCCGCCGGCGTAGATGTTATGATTGATCTTAAACTTCAGCTTCTCGTGGTCGTACTGCGGAGAGTAAGTCACGCCGTCGATGATGCTGGCAGGTTCCCATGAGCGGGTACGTGGTCGCCAGTACGAATGGATAAGGGCTTCGCCGCCGAGGATGAACACGTTGGTGTTGCCCGTTACGTCGGCTGACGTGGTGGTGAGCACGCTCTTGCCCTCCACATCGGCGGTGCTGGAGCTGCCTAAGCCGCCTCCATAGATGCCATGTCCGATGAATCCGTAATAGAGCGTCATGAGAGTGTTGCCATAGACGGTGCCGTTCTGACAGCCACCGTAGATGCGCTCCATGAAAAAGGAATAGACATCCCTGTTGTTATCGTCCGCAGGATGAGCCATGTTGGCGTCGTCCGAGGGCGAGAGATACTGCTTCTTCGTGTCGTCCCAGTAAGGATAGTGTATGACGGGACGGTCAATGATGAGGCAGGTGTTGCCGTAGATGCCGCCCAATGTCTTATAGTCTGCACACTCCGAGGCGATACGTCCCTTGCCTCCTGCGAACACGCCGTCCATGATAGAGCCGCCACGGATGTTGACCAGGGTGGTGCGGTCGGAGGGATTGATGTAGTTGTCACGTGAGAACGTGGCTGAGTCTGCCTTCACGGATCCGACGTTAGCCACGTCGCCACCGCCATACACGCTGCCGAGCACCAACGTACGGTCAATGCGGCTCTTCGTGTCATTGTAAGTGAACATCTTGCCGTAAATATGCACCTCCGTATTCTCCACGCGAGCCATGTTGGGGAAGTCGACGTAAGCGCCGTTCTTCCATGCCGACTCTACGCCGGCTCCGCCTCCATAGATGTTGCCTTCGATGGTGCCAGCCTTGACGAAAACCTTGGACTTGCCCTTCACCTTACCGAAGTCGTAGGAGCTGCCTTTGGTATAGTCGCCGTATGGAAGGGCGCCTAATCCGGCTCCGTAGATGTCATGCGCTGTGAGCTGGCAGTCGGTCTCGACGTAGGTGTCGCCGCTGACATAGCCGGCAAAGCCACCGCCGTTTATCTGAAGCAATGTCAGTCCGCTTGCGCCTGTCATCCATGCCAGACGGCTGGCGTGATAGCGTCTGAACGTGTTAGGGTCGTTGTCGCTGCCGTCATAGCTGCCGTAATAGAGCATCTTTTCTTCCTTCGACACTTTCTTGTAGTCATCAAGCATGGAAAACTCCAGATTCAGATATGTCTGAATGTCCTTGTTCTGATTCAGGTAGCGATACTTGATGCCGTCTATGGTCAGAACGCCGCTGTCGTCAACCTTTGTTCCGGGCTGTGCATAAACCTCCGTCTTGCCTACCTCTGTATTGGCGCCATATCCTGCACCGAACACAGAGAACTGCGGGCGTACGGCATCCGAACAGCATAAGTACCAGCACATGCCTTGAAGCGAAGTGATGTCGAACAAGCTTATGGTCTTTCCCTTCGAGTCCTTAATGTCTTCAAGGGGCGAATGATTGACGATGACCACGGCCTTGCCCGTGTTGTTGTCTCCCGTCGTGCCCACATTGCAGGCACGGTTGCCGCCGCCGAAGATGTTATGATGGTTGGCGAACATACGTCTGTCCAAATCGAAGAAGAGACTCGTGTTCTTGTCGTTCCTGATTCGGTTTATTACCTCTTTGGTTGCAGTATCGGTGATGCTGTCAAGCGATTGGGCAGCAACCATTGTAAGGACGAGACGCATAAACTCTTCTTTGTTGTTGCATACGCGCTTGCTGTCAGCGTCTGCCGAGGTCCATGTGGTGATGTTGCCTTTCTGGTCTGCCTTGCGGTTCCATATCCACGTGCCGCCGTCCATCTGCACCTTCGTGTTGCCGAGGATGTTGGCGTAGGTGCCCTTGCCGTCTGTGTCCTTACGTCCGAGCACCTCGTCAGCAGGATTGTCCTCGTTGTCAATGCGCACGTCGCCATATCCGCCGCCGAAGACGCTGTTGCCGAGCATGCCGCCCTCGACGTGTACGAGCGTATTGCCGTCCACCGTGCCGTAAGCACAGCCGCCGTAGACGTTGCTCCATACGTAGGGCACGATGTTGTCCTTGTCGGTATCGTTGCCGGGCTTGCTGTCGGTGATGTGTACGAGCGTATTGCCGTTGATGCGTCCTACATTATAATAATGGTCAGCCTCTGCTTTCTTCAGACCCTTGCCTCCGCCATACACTTCGCCGAAGACGGTGCCGCCACAGATATTGACGAACGAACGGTAGCCCACAGCCTCGTAGCTTACGAAGGTGCCGTCGGTCTGATTGAGAGTTGTGATGCTGCGAATCGAGTCGGTAGAGTAATATGTGGAAGGCTTTTCAGACACATACTCGCCCACGTTGGCGTTGTCGCCACCGCCATACACATTGCCGTAAATCTTGGCATCGTCAGAGATGTCCACCTTGGTGGTGCCGACGACGCGAGCCACATTGACGAAGTGGTCGGAAGAAGGAGTCGTGGGTTTCAGACCGGCGCCACCTCCGAACACGTCGCCGTGTATGCGTGCGCCGCACAAATACACCTCCGTCTTGCCGCCAATCTGTCCCGTGGTGTTGTCCTTGGTGGATGCTGGGTCGCCGAAGCCACCGCCGAACACACGATGGACGAAGGTCTTGCCGTCTACCGTCACCTTGGTGCTGTCAGCCACCGTACCAGCATAACCGCCTCCTAAAACGCCCCATACTGTAAAGTTAGGGATGCCCATAGAGTTGTCGAAAACCGGCAGTAAAGTTGTCTCACTTCGTTCGGTGTGAGTGTGTGTATCGTTCGAAGTGAGTGTTCGTGACGTTCGATGTGAATGCTTACTTCGTTCGGAGTGAGTGGCGAAAGTGCCACTTTCGGAAATCTTAGGTGGCGCCATTTGATAATTATCGTCCACCTCCGTGTCGTATTTTCCGTAGTCGCCGTCTACGTTGACGGTAACATCGGTGCTTCCGACCTTCGTCAGCTGACCGTAACCGCCGCCGAATACGCTGAAGTGAGGATTGTCGTTGTCCGTATAAGCCTGCTTCCATTCGTCTGTCGTGAGCAGATCGTAGGGAGTAGTTCCCTTCTGTACGAGAACGGTGGCTCGTCCTGCGACGTTGCAGGCAAGGTTGCCTCCGCCGTAGATGTTATGAGGATTGAGAAACTTGCCGTTGGCGAAGAACTCGTCTTTTTTGTATATGGCTCCCTCAATTTCAGGCTCGTCAGAGGAGTCCTTGATGTCAGAGTCCCAGACGTAGAAGAGGTTTTTGACAGAATCCCACTTGCGGTTCCATATCACATTGATGGAGAACTCGTTATTCTCATTGTGTCCGCCCTCGCCGCTCATACTGCCTTCGTCCTGCGCCAACATAACGTTGGTGTTGCCGAGAACGTCGGCAGAGGTTACGGTGTTGCCGTTGATGTTGCCGTTGATATCGCCATTGCCGCCGCCGAAAAGCTGACCAGCTATGTTGCCAGCATAGATGCTGACGTAGGTGTTGGCACTGACCTGAGCCAGATTGCCGCCACCGAAGATGTCGCCATACACGTAAGGTGCCTGTTCGGCTGATCCGATGAGGCTGACGCTGGCATTGCCGATAACCAAGCCCACCGAGTCAGGATGTTGCGTCAGGCTGTCGTTCGCGGCGAATGTCTGTGTGGAAGGACGAAGACGACGACCGTTGCCTCCTGCGAATACGGAGCCGCGGATGTCAGCGTTGTTGCCGATGACGACGTTGGTGGCATCACTGCCGCGGTTCTCCACCACAGCCATGTCGCCGCCACCGTATACATTATTAAAGAAGACGCCGCCCTGGATGTTCACATCAGACTTGCCATATACGCGAGCCATGCGTGAGAGGGTCTCAATGTTGGACTTGGCGTCGAGCTGCTGGGCGTCTGCCACGCCATAACCACCACCGAAGATGGGGCAATGGAAGATGCCGCCATTGATGTTAAGCTCCACGTTGCCGTAGGTCTTGCCCAGTTCCTTATAGTTGATGCTGTTGCCACCGTATGCGTTAGTGGAGAAGAAATAGTCGGTGCCGCGTCCGCCAGCGAACACACCCTTCTTGCAATAAAACTCGCCGCCATTAATGGTCAGAGATGTCACGACGTCCTTTTTATTGCCGTTGCCATACACATTGCCGCCGTACTGGCTCGGTGTGGCTGCACTCTTGGTCCACAGACTCTTGCTCATAAATCCGCTGCCGCCGCCGTAGATGCCGTCGATGGAAGCGGAATCACAGCCGAACTCGCCGCCATTGATGACAATGACGGAACGTGTGTCCGTAGGACTTACCTCGGTGAAGTCCTGAGTGTCAGCATTGTAGCAATGATAGCTTACCAGACGGTCTTTGGCTGTGGCGTACGGTCCGTAGAGCATCACGTCGCGGTTGTCGTTCCAGTAAGGAATGCGATCGTCTGGCGTGTGGGTGTCGGCAGCGTCGTCGCCATATCCGATGCCGTTCATACCGCCCGCACCGGCTCCGAAGATGCCGCAGAGAATGTTGTCCTTCTTGTCGTTCTTCTCAGGTAGAATCTGGAAGGTGCCGCCGTTGATGGTGACGGTGCTGATGCCGTAGAAGGGATTGTTGACAACCACTTTGCCCGTATGTCCACGACCGGTACTGCCACCGTAAAGCTCGGTTATGATGATACGCTTGTCGGTGTATTCGTCCTTGTTGTTGACAGACGATGCCGGGTCGAGCGTGATGTTGGCTCTACCCATAAACGTATTGCAGGGCACGTTGTATGTCTCTTTACCGTAAGGCAGCGTCAGTTCGGTCTGAGCACCTAATGTGCCGTTGACAACACGAGCCACCTTGCCGCTTCTGATGATAATGTCGACGTCGGCATACATGGCGCCCTCGTGGTTGCCGGCAAGGATGACGCCGGCGTCATAGTCGTTGACGCTCAGCCTCTTTGTGCTGTCGTTCATCGTCACCATACGTTGCTCGTTGTGGAGGTCGTTCCATGTACGGTCAATGTCGATGTCGATGGTACACTTTATGGGCTGTTGGGGTGTGCCCATGATGCCGTTCTGCTTGGCAGGCTCTGCCACGCCGTTGTTTTTGACCGTTGTCACCGACTGACGACCTCCGGCACTGATACAGGAATAGAAGCCGGACTTGACGCTGATGCTGAATCCCTCCTTGCCATGAGGCATCGACTTGTTATAGGCTGCGATGCTGTCCGGATTGTTGAGCGGATAGAAGCGGCCGTCGTTGTTGATGCCGCCGAAGATGTGCAGGGCGTTGGTCACGGCGCCGTCGATGGTGCCGTAGTCGGGTGAGTTATGGCTGAATCCCGTCATGCGGATGCCCTCATCCATGAGGATGTTGTTATACTGGCAGTAGATGATTTTATAGTTGTCGTCGCCATTCATGGCGAAGGTGAGATTCTCGAAGCGGGTGTCTCCCCAGATGGGCAGACCTCTTGACGCTCCCTTTATCTCTATGCAGCCGTTATAGTCTTTGTCCCACTTGCCCGTGATGGTGGTATTGCGGAAGAGCTGGGGATTGTCGCGCTTTGCATTTGCCCAGTCATCATATGTAAGAAGGTTCTCGCCTTTATAGTTTTTAGTTAGGCAGAAACCGTTTTGGGTGTCAGTAGAAGAACTGGTGCCCATAAGGACGATGGTGTTCTCGTCCCACGAACCTTTGGCTGACAGCTTGCTGTAGGCTCCCTTCCATGTAAGCATAGGCTTGTCGGGAGTGTAGCCCCATGAGTCGTCCGTAAGATTGTCTTCGCCTTTCTTGTAGGTCTTGCCGTCGGTTGTGGTGAAATCGGCAGGGCACAGATAAACCACCACCGAGGCACTCACGTATTTCTCAAGCAATACTGATGATCCGCTCTTCACCGTAACCTTACAGTAATACTTGCGTCCGGCGGAGGTGTCCGTAGGGCGCGTTACGAAGTTCTGCGAAGTGGGGATGGAGGTAAGACGCTCCGTTCCGTTATACCATTCGTAGGTGATGTCGAGACCAAGCTCGCTGTTAGTGAGACCTTCCTCAGAGTCGTTGGTGACGTCGACGGTGAACTCGCGCTCGCTTGTCGTAAGACTTGCCGAAAGCGTGATGGGGTTGACGATGAGAGTATTGGTGGTGGAGTTGCCGTCGGTGGCATACACAAACTGGGCGTATGTCTGACGGGGGAGGGTGAAGTGATTGAGCTTGTCGGTGTTTACCTTCACCGGCTCAGCATTGCCGTGCGACACATACCAGTCGTAAACGTCAGTCATAGTTTTGCCTTCTTCGTCAACGACGGTAAGCACGTCCTCCTTTCCACGCTCCATCTTCAGAGCTATGGAGCTGAAAGCGAAGCTATTGGACGTGGCAGAGTAAGCCCAAGGCTTGCGGTCGAGCTTATTGTCGTTGATGTAAGCGTTGGCTATTTCGGTGAAGGTCTTTCCGAACGAATTGAGTTCCTTCTCCGTACCATAATTAAAGGTGTTGGTACCCGACACTTTGTTAGTGGGCGTGAAATACCATGTGTTTTTCACCGAATTGGAGAAATTGTCCTTGCCTATAAATGAGACAACACAACCCCTAATGCATTTCGCGCTATTGGCATTCGTATTTATCTTTGTGCTATGTACGTATATGTTCGTAGGCCAGACGCTTAACACACCTTGTGGCTGCAAGTTACTTGCAGCACCAATACCGCCTGATATAGAAGCTTGTCCGTCAACACCATTGAGCGTTGCGGCTGAAAGCATACCAATCTTAGTGTCGGCAGAGATGTTGTATATTCTGAAATACCTGAAGGCATCCAAGTAGCCTACGATACCGCCAATTCTGAGCTTGTTCTTCAATGTGTAAGCCTCTTCATTGTCCGTAATGATGGAGTTGCGGATGATGATGTTGCTTATCTCTGCGTTTTGGGTAAGGTCGGCAGCGAGGATACCAATCTTTATGGTACCGGTGACTTTGGGCGTGTGTCCTGCCTTCTTCTCAATGCGTGCGTTGTTGACAGTAAGGTTGGTTACAGTAGCGAATGATGTCTCTGTGGCATTTGCACCACTTAGTCTTGAGAAAAGACCCAGTGATATCTCCGTGCCTGAATCATAAGTCCAGACAATGTGCATGTTGCTGATGGTGTGTCCGTCGCCGTCAAACTTACCGTTGAAAAATCTTTTTGTGCTTGGGTTGGTAACACCGATAGGAGTCCACAACGCCTTGCCAAGGTCGATGTCCTTAGTAAGCTTGAAGTATTTGCCGGAGAAAGACACGCCGTTGTTGACGTCGTGTGCAAGCTTAGCTAACTGCATGTCGTTGCTGATAAGGTACGGCTTGTCCTTCGATCCGTCGCCTGACTCATAGCTGTCGGCATAGTATGGCGTGCCGTCATAGACGTTGCCATACACTTTAGGCTCGTCATCGGCTGTGGTGTCCTGCTGCGCCAACACCATCTGGGTGCTGACGAGCAGGAAGGTGAGTAAGAAGAGTAGTTTACGATATATGCAGTTTGAGGGATATACGCTCATATTCAAGTCTTTAAATTGAAGTTTAACTGTTTTGCTATGTCCTAAAATCAGTCTATCAGCAGACGTCCCGTATAGGCATCCTGGTCTGCCAGCACATACAGATAGCGCGGCTGTATGAGGATGCGGATGGGGTTTATCATTGCTGTCTTGCCCGTTGTGAGGTTGCCGAAGTTGTCCTTGTTAAGGGTTATCACTGAGGTGACGTTCTTTCGTGTCACCACCGTCTTGCCGTCCTCGGCTATCAGCTCCACGTCGTACGTCACTTTTATTTTTGGAGTGAAGTCAGCATCGGGGATGGTAAAGAAGTCAGAGCCCCATTGCGTATAGCCCTCAGAGGTGACGATGGCAGTCTGCGTGGCATCGTCGTATGCCTCGCTGCCATAGCCCTTGTAGGGGATAGGTGTATCGACGAACGGTGCGCGATGCACTTCAGACCATCCTATGTCTGAAGCGTTCCAGCTGTTAGAGGCGTTGTTCCACGTATAAGATCGTGTGATGGTGCACGAGGTGGCGAGATTGCCAGAGAGCGTTACGCTATGGATGCGGAAATGTCGGATGGCGTTCATCTTAGTGTCAAGTCTGAAGGACAGGCTGTAGCCGGTAAGGGTCTGGTCGAACTTCAGATTGATGACGCGGTCTTCATTCTCTGTGGTTATCGCTCCCTTGCTGATGGGGAGAGCGCAGATGATGGGTGCTGCCTTCGTGTCGAAGATTACGGGCGATGTGGCGTTCTCCATGGAGAAAGGGAAGGAGAGAATGCCGGTGCCGTTGAGAGTCCTTTTCAGCGTTGCCCCTTCTGTATGAGGCATGTATGCAAAGAAGTTGAACGAGGAAGCGTTGGGATAATCAGCCCATCGCTTCGGTGGCGTCGTAGGCCAACTCTGCGTGGAAGCATTGTACGTGGCAGTCTCGTTGCGGAAGATAGGGTCGGCGGCTTCGTTGTCCTGATAGCCGAAGACACCCATCGTCGCAGGATGGAGCTCAGGACTGTATGCTTCGTAGGGATTGGTGCGGGTGAGAATCTTCTGCGACTGTGCCGAGAAGGTGATGTAGCCGTAGCTGTCGGCATGCTGAATGGGCATGTCGGAAGAATCGCAAGCACTGAGACTTGCGAGGGAGATAATAGCTGCTATGGAACTTAGATGCTTCATGCTTGTTATTATATATATGTTTTTACCATTCCTGTGTGCCGTTGCCGTCGTTCTTGATTTCGGCACCGGGGAGCCATTGCTCCACTTGCAGGTCGGCGAAGGTGATGTTGTCGCCAACGTCAGACAACTTGAAGATGTAGGTGTATTTGTAGCCTGCCTTCCACTGCATATACTGCGCTGGAACTGTGGCAGACACTTTCTTGCCGCTGATGTTGACGGTTATGGTGTAAGCGCCCTGCTCGTAGGGGATGTTGGCGAGGGGCGGCACGTAATACCATTTCTGGTAGAGGGTGGGGTCTTTGAGGATATGTACAGCGTCCGACGGCTCCTCATAGGGGACGGTGAGGAGAATCTTACCAGTGGCATCGGTTGATGCGGGCGCCATCGTGATGACGGGCTGCTGGCTTGACGGTATGCCGGTGAGGGGATAGGTGGCGTGGATGGTGCCACGGAGAGGGGTATCTGCCTTGGATGCGTCGTCAAGGAAGCGGCTGTCGCTGAACTGTATGTTCCTCATTGTGACGCTCTTTGTGCCGTTTGGATAAGTGAAGCGGAAGCGCACCTTGGCGATGATGGGGGCGAAGGTGAGCGTCACGCACGATCCGTAAGCGGGCGATGAGGCTGATGTGCCGTTGGAGGATGGGGTGGCAAGCCAGAGACGGCTGGCGTATGGGGACGATGTGGCTGTGGCAGCATCGGAATATTCAAAGGGAAAGGAGAGGCTGACGTTGGGGTCAGCGGCAGTCGGGGCGGTGACGGTGATGTCGGAACGGAAGGGACTGTAAGCGAAGAAGCGATAGCTTGTGGCAGAATGGTCCCAGTATTTTATGGTTTGCGGTATGGAGAGCATCGGGTTTTCGATGCCCACATATTCCCAGTCGGCAGTGTTGGAGGCGGTGTTGCCCGCGCTGCCCTGAGTGAAAACAACCTTATAGCCGTCCATCACAATCTGTGAAGACGACAAGGCGGAAACGTCTGATGTGGTCTTATATCCCCAGACGCGGAACGAAGTGAAGAGTGTTTCAAGGCCGTTGCCGGCACCTCGTGTTGTCTGCTCATCCTGCCATTTGCTGTTATTGCTGCTAAAAGCAATGCTCGTTGTTGGCGCGTCAGGATTGGGCACGACGGGGGAGTCCTGCGCCGATGGAGAGCAGGAGAAGCAAAGGCATAATGAAAAGCAAAGCAACAAAGAAAATATGCGTGATAATAGCATGACTTCTTATGGTTGTTAAAAATGCGATGTCGAGGGTGCGTCAATATCTTGGATTGATGCACCCTCGGCGATGAAGGGATGATTATAAGTTAATAAGTTATGTCAACTTACTTTACTACCTTGACAATCTTATAGCTCTTGTTTGTACCATTAACGTATTCTACAGCGTAGAAGGTTTCAGTTGCTGGATCTGTAACTTTACCTGTCCACTTGAGAGCGTTGACTTTGAGATTGTGGCCGTCTTCTGTCGGAACCTCGGTTACAGTTTCGCCTGTAGTCTTGGTTACAATCATCTTCTTGCCGTTAGCGTCGGTGACGGTCCATGTGTCGTTAACTTTAGTGCCTTTAAGAGCGTTGGCAACGCTTGCCTCGTTAATAGTCTGGGCAGCACCAGTTTCGATGGTCACGGTGTAGAGATTGCCAGGAGCAACTGTTTTTGCCTTTTCGGTTTCTGTTGCAGGAACGTGAACTGTAGCGTAGATGTCTGTACCGGCCTGATATTCACCACCATTAACAGTAACCTTATTTTCTGTGCTGTTGAATCCGTATGTTGTGATAGACGGATCAGAAACAGTTGTGATGGTCTCCTGTCCGTTAACCTCGTCGCTGACAACAACAGCGTCGAAGCTGATGGCTGTCAAACCTTTATCGTCGCCGCCAGTAGAACCGTTGGTGTTCTGAGAAATCTTGAAGATGTAAGTGTAAGCATAGCCCGGCTTCCATTCTGTGTATTTTGCAGGAACGGTTGCTGTAGCGCCCTTCACTTTGATAATCTCGCCTGTACCGTCTGTAGCTGTGAGCGTAAAGTCGATGCGAAGGTTAGCAGGCTGGCTCTCGCCTTCTGCGGGGAGAACTTTCAGATATTCCTTTGCTGTATTACCACAGTATGAAGGCTCTGTTGATGTCTGGCTCAAGTATGTTGTACCTTTTTTAATCTGGCCTTCATCATCATTGTTATAGTTGACGTTACCAAATACCTTTGACGAAACAGTACCCTCTGTTGTTCCGTCGGACTTAAAGCTCACATGAGCCTTGTTGTAGTCGGCCTTTTTGGTTTCTGCGTTTTTTGTACCAGTTGTTGGGAAATATACAGTCAGGGTTCCCTTGTTGTTGAAAGTTCCGAAGAGAGTACCTTTCTCACTATACTTGTCACCTTTTGCTTTATCATAGAACTTTACGTCGCTGATAACATAGCCCGGCACTGTCTCGTAGAGAGCGATGCGCACCTTGCTGGTGAGGTGACGGAAGCTCATGGCCACGGCAGCCTTTGAGTATTCCTTTTCTTTCACTGTCTTCATGTCAGAGATGTAGCACTCGCCAAGAGTGTTTGCATCGCCGGCAAGAGTGTATGCAGCAGTTCCAAGGGTGGTAGCGTTTACTGCTGTTGGTGTTGCATAAATAGGATCAGTAGCTTCACCAGTTTTATATCCCTTACCCATTGAGAAAGCAATGAAGTCGTAAGATGCGCAAGAGTGGTCCCAGTACTTGATGGTCTGCTGCTTGGCACCGCTCTGTGCCAAAGAACCTTTAGCACCCTTCACGGTCATGTCCTGATTAACATACTCCCAGTTAGCGGTGTTCGACTCTGTTGTGTTGGCTGTTCCATCCACATAATTCACATTATAGTGGTCGAATGCGTAAGTAGTGTTGGCAGCAGCTGTTGCGCTACCCTTGAAACCTACTAATACAAAGTTCTTGCCGAGAAGGTCTGCTGCATCTTTACCGACATGATCATTGTCAGCACGTGTAATCTTACCAGTCTCTCCTCCGAAGTTAATCACTGAGTTAGTAGCATTTTGTCCGTTTCCTGAGTTCTCGCCCAAGAAGTCGTCGCTTGAGCAGCTGGCGAGCGCCAATACTGAAGCGGCATAAAGAAAATACTTGTTCATAATCTTTAAATAAATAATAGTTTGTATTGTTTTGTTTATTAAAATCTTGAATACATATATATGCTGTTACATATCAAATTCCCATTGCTTCTCTTCGAAATCCTCTACTACGGCATCAAAGCCTGAACCACCAGATCGGTTAGGAATGGGTACTTTGTCCATGTCAAGCTCCACGGTTATGACGCCACCACGATAGAGTCGGCGCACTTGGTCGGTGACGTCGAAGACGATGGTGGAGTCCTTGCCGTTATAGAACTGCATCTTCACGTCCACGTAGTGTCGGTTGTTGAGGTCTGCCTTTGCCACCTTCTCCAACGACTCAAGGTAAGAACGTGTGTCGAGCTTGTAGGGATTGAGCTTAGGCATTCCGAAGGTCAGCGCCTTGCCACCTATCACGTCCACCGTCTCGCCCTTCTTGTCCATCACGTCCTGCTTCATTCGCATGTAGAAGTTTACGGTGATGGCGTCCGTCCCAGTCACGCCCGTATTTACGTTGACGGAGCGAGCCATACCGCTGAGGTTGGCGTTGCCGTCGATGGAGGTAACCTTCCTGCCGTTGCGGTTGTTATGATGGAGAATCACTTGCACTAAATAAATATAAGTCAGGGGCTGGAGTTGTGTTTCGAGCGTACGTACCCAGCAGTTGCGCTCCTCATCAAATACGAATCCGTCCAGATTCTTGTTGATGTCGATGCCCTTTTCATAGCTGGAGAAGAGTTCCTCGGGCTGATAGAACGAATGCGAGAAGTGGGGCGCATTATACGAAGAGGGGTTCATGGTCTGTCCCGTATATGCCGTGACATAGTCGTACGTGGACGTCTCGTCAATGCGCACACTCTGCACGCCGTCGGGAGTGTCGATGTAGTTCCATGCAAGGATGTCCCAAAAGCCGAAGTCGTACTTGGCGTAGATGGAGTTGCCGCTGATGGTGTGCTTGTAAGGAGAGCGGTGGGTGCCGTACTGTGTGCTGCCAGTGAAATAGCGTCGCACCTCGAAGGCATGAGGCTCCGTATAGCCGATTGGACCGAACATCGAAAGGTCGGTGTCGTCCCAACCATACGTCCATTCCGCCTGCCAATCATATTCGACGTCGTACTTGAACAGATAGTTCCACACGACCTTCAGATTGAGGTCAACGGCAGGAATCTGCATATCAATATCTTTTCCGCCTTGATGAAGATGAAGCATCGGTTCGCGCTCGCAACTTGTTGTTGCGAGACACGAAACGACGAGGCATATAGCCATTATCCTATTAATCATCATTACCTTATTTCTTCTTAATGTTCCGTCTGTAGAGCAAGTCGTAACTAAGCGTTATCTCCAGTCGGGTGGGACCCAACCAAGAATAACGATGTTGTCTCTTGCGGAAGTCCTTGGCATCACCGTACCATTTATAGTAATATTGTTCCGTGTCCGTGTCGGGGTCGACAGGGCACTTCCATTGATAGGGATCGTAGAGCGTGTGGAGATATCCAGCCTGCAAGCCGAACTCCAGTCGCCAATGCTCAGAGCGTCCCAACGGCATCACATATCCTATGCCCATGCCGGCGCCCCAACCTTCGCCTTCCCATCCTCGTTTCTCTCCGAAGCATATATTATATAGGTACGCGTGTGCGTAAAGGCTGAAGTAGAGTCCCTTGAAAGCCGCCCCTTTTCCCAACGGCCGCTCACGAATGTCGCCGCTTCGCAGATAATAGCGAGTGTGGAGCTGATAATTGCGCAACTGGAAATACTTGTGCTCATCGTAATGCTGCCACCACGGACCGTCGAAACTGGCTCCGTACGTGAAGTGACCGTGAAGCGGATAATACTCTATCGCCACATTGGGGATGGGGCAGAAGCGGTCGTAACCGGGCATGTAGGCGAAGTCGAGGAGCAAGTTGGTCTTAACGCTCAATAGCTCGCGGCGTGGCAGAACCGTGTAGTCGCTGTATGTAAAAGCGGGAATGTCAAGCTTAACATTATTCGGGACCGTTGTCGGCATCATAGCCAAAGGCTGTGACATCAGACTGTTGTCGTCCAGACCAAGCAGCTGTCGCTTGTCTATCGCCATTATTCGCACGGCACGCAATACGGGGTAATACTCCTTGAGCACATAGCGCCATAGCTTACCGCCGTCATATCGCTTCATCGCCTCTTTAAGGCGAGCGCTGTTGATGCCATAATGGTTTATAAGCGAGTCTACCTCATGAAATCTCTTATCCTTGCCGATGCGCATCAGCGTATGAAGGAGCGCATAGTCCTCAGGCACGACATCATAGCGTATGCGGTCCTTGCTGATGCCGTAGCTGCCGAGCAGTCTGTCCACAGAGGTACGACGTCCCTTCGCCAGACGACAGTTGTTGTCGTATGGACCTTCAGGTGATGCCGTGGCACGTCCAAGCACAATGCCTCTATCGCCCAAAGCTTCAAGTTGAGGAATGAGGACTTCTGTTATCCACTTCCTGTCTTGATCGCTGATGTTCATTCTGTTTACAATAAATTGGATGGGACGCGAATTTCGGACAAAGGTGCTGTCAGTGGTCTTAACCTGAGCAACCGTGTCCATAGCGAAGCATGAAATCATTGTAATTACCACTATAAGATATCTCACTTACCGTAAAATCGTTTGTAATCCTGACTTGATTTATGTTAATTCGTTGAAGGATAATGTTTAATCCCAACATATTCTGACTGCAAAATTATAAAAAATGCAATAATTACAATGCTATTGCATGTAGTTTTTTAAAAGTAATATTGTTATATTATGTTAATGGCTTAAGTGTGATATATCATAAAAAAAACTCCTTAAAAGGACAAAAACATTAACAGTTTTAATGCTTTTGCCTTTCAAGGAGTAACTTGTTTGTTTTTTTCTTATTATAAGAATAGCGTGTTACATTCTTATTTAAGGCGGAAGATATTCAGTGAGTTAGCCGGAATCTCCACTAAGCCGCCATCAGAAGAAGTGGTGACAAACGTCTCGGTGGGGTGGACGTTTGTGGGGTTGTCGATGGTGTTTTCCTCCTGACCGTTCTTGGCTGTGAGGCGGATTAGCTTGGCGCCCTTGATGGTCTTGCCCTGTAGACAGATTTCGGCTGTGGTGTTCTCGCTGCTGGTGTTGGCAACCTTAAGGATAACCTCGCCGGTATTTTCGTCAAGAGTGGCAGTAGAGAATACGCCGGGCAGCGTGTTGGCGCGGAGCTTTGTGGCGAATATCTGCTTGCCGTCAAGACTTGCGTAGACGCTGTCGCCAACCACTTTCAGCTCGATGTCGTACCAGCGACCCGTCTCAATGGTTCCTGAGACAGTGGCAGCCTGACCCTTTGCGCCGCCGACAATCTGCTCGATGCCGTGCTGCGTGTTGTTCCATCCGCCAAGGTTGAGCCAGCAGTAGTTCTTGTCGTCCACGTAATTAAAGATAAGCATGAAGCCCTCGTTGCCTGAGTCCTTGCGTGCTCTTACCTTATATATATAGCCGTCAGCAGTAATCTCACCGGGGTTGAGACGTATGCAGCTCTCGCCATTGGACGTCTGCTTGATGATGCCACCGTCAACCTTCCAGTCGCCGTTAATGTCAGTGGGAAGTTGCTGCAGAGTCATAGGCAGAGCCTTGCCCTCAGCATCTGTGTAGCCCTTGTCTTCGAATGAAGCCTGCGTAGCCCATGTGCCCATACCCACGCGGCATACAGCCGGCTTGACCTGCACCTCGCCGTAAGAATAAGGATTGTCCTGCTTTACGTTGAGTACGCGAGTGCCCACGTTGTTAGCCATGAGGTTCTGAACGTAGTAAGACGGTGTGCCTAACACACGGTCAGACGTAAACTGAATCATGTCAGGTGCCCACATACGGTCGTTGAGGTTGGCGAAGATAGGAGCGTATGATGCCATCGTAACGATGTCGCTGTTGTTCTCGATGCCCATCATATAGACAGCCTCGCCGAGAGCGGCATCAAGAGATCCCATATTGCCGAAGCCCTGTGTAACGGCATACTCGCCGACGTAAATCTCAGATCCCTTACGGTCGTAACCGTCGTACTTGCGGAAGTTCTCGGCAAACCAAGCCGGATTGCGATAGTAATGCTCATCGAGCAGCTCCACGCTTTCGTTGCTGTCCCATGTGGGATTGTCATCACCCCATGCCACTACGTTGCCGATGAGGTGCATGTTGGGATACTTGGCGAGGACAGCATCCTTAAACTTCTTGAAGCGCTCATAGTAATGGTCGCTCTGAAGGGCAGGGTCGGGCTGGTTGTTCTCATTGCCAATCTCGAGATACTCGATGTTGTAAGGCTCTGGATGACCGTTCTTTGCACGCAGCGCACCGTACTTGCTTGTGACAGGACCATTGGCATACTCCAAAGCGTTCATACATTCGTCAATCCAAGGCTGGATGCTGTCCACGGGAGTCATGCCACCGTGCCACAGTCCAACGTTCACCACGTAGAGCGGTTTGGCGTTGAGGTCTTCTGCAAGCTGCAGGTATTCGTCAAATCCCATGCCGTCGCTTGTGCGATAACGCCAGTTGACGTTCTTGTGTCCCGGACGTTCTTCGATGGGACCGATGGTCTTCTCCCAATGGAAAGCGTTCTCAGGCGACTCCTGTCCTTCCACGTAGCAACCGCCGGGGAAGCGTACGAACTTGGGACGGATGTTATAGAGAAGCTGTGCAAGGTCGGGGCGCAGACCGTTTTCGCGGTTCATGAATGTAGGCGGGAAGAGGCTGACAACGTCCAATGTAATGGTGCCCTTGCCGTCGAAGACCAGCTCGAACTGAGCTTTAGGGTCGTTGGCGTTGGCGGTAAGAGAGGCAGTGAACTTGCTCCACTTCTTTCCCATCTTAGCGTCCACGGCTGTCTCGGCATACACGCTCTTTCCATCAGCGCTGATGAGGCGAGCCTTAACGCCGCCCTTGTAGCTTCCTTTAGCCCAAAGAGACAACTTGTAAGTTCTGCCCTGCACGGCATTGATGCCCCAGAAACCCTCGTTGACGAGAGAGGCAGTGGCGTTCTGACGTGCAGCGACGTTTATCTGAAGAGCCTTTCCCTGGGCATTGTTGAGCAGAGCCTTGCTGACGAGTTGCGTAGAGATGGTGGCTCCGTCGGCAGCCTTTGTGCGCCATGTGGGAGTGGCATTGTCGCTGTCCTCGAACGAACGGTTGCTGATAAGCTCGGCGTAGAGGCCGCCGTCCGCAGCATGATTGATGTCCTCGAAGAAGATGCCGTAGAGATTAGGCGACACCTTAACGCCGGGATTGGCTACATCAACGTTTATCTTCACTTGGGCGTTTGCTGTCAAAGCAGAGGCAAGCAAAGCCGAGAGGAGAATGTTATTTGGCTTCATTTTTTTTCTTTTATCTTTTGTTGTTTATGGAATGGTTGAGTGTTAAAGAGTTGGCCAGCCGTCGGCAGTCCAACTGATTTTCTTCTGTATGAGCAGCGGAGCGCCGTTCTTTTGCATGCTGTAGCCGTGGCAAATAAACCAGTCGCCGTCTGCGAACGAGTAAGCTGCGCAGTGTCCTGCTGCCTCAAACTCACGCTTGTCGCCTTCAAGGAAGATGGTGCCGCCACCCTCACGCATATCTTTGCCGTTGCGGTCGAGGTAAGGACCAGCCACTTTCTTGCTTCTTCCCACTGCCACACGGTAGTTGCTCTTTGCGCCGCGGCAGCAGTAGTCCCAGCTTACGAACAGATAATAAAATCCGTCGTGCTGCATTATGAAGGGAGCCTCGATGGCGTTGGTGCCGGCAAACTCTGATGTAGGATTAGGTTCGGCTGTGGTGTCGCCAACGGCATGACGTCTTGCTATGGTAACGGGCTTGGCGCCACGCTTTACGTGTAAGGAGCGGTCGAGCTGTATGAGCTGGATGCCGTCCCAGAACGATCCCCACGTCATCCAAGCCTTGCCCTTCTTGTCAACGATGAAGTTGGGGTCGATGGCGTTCCAGTTGTCGCGGTCTCCCTTAGAAGCCACGATGCAACCCTCGTCCTTCCATCCGTCCGCATTGGCGAGCGACGTATTGCTAAGCAATCCTATAGCCGACGTATTCTTGCCGAATGTGGAGCAAGAGTAAGCCATATACCACTTGCCGCGATACTTTATGACGTCGGGAGCCCAAATGTGAGTCTCAAATCCAGGAACGCTGTCGCGGGTCCACGCCGGTATCTTGCCTTCCGTCAGTAAGCCTTCAGGTTTGATGGTCCAGTGGCGGCGGTCCGAGGATGTCATCTGTGTGATGCCGTGTCCGGTGCAGTAAAGATAATACTGACCGTCCTCGAAAGCCATCACGGGGTCGTGCACCATTGGCGTATCGACAGCGAGAGGAACCGTTTGGGCGCTTGCCTGAGCCGTATTAAAGAATGGGGCAGTGGCAAGAACCACTGCTCCATAGATGTATTTCTTGAGATTCATATTTAATAGAGTATCTCATTATGAATGTTTTTACTTATTAACGAACTTGTGTCCGTTCACAATTACGATGCCCTTGTATGAGCTGTCCACCTGCTGACCGTTCAGATTATACCACTTGCCGTTGCCCTCAGCCTTCTTGGTGATGACGTACGGAGAGTTGATGCCAGTGGCTAAGCTTGATCCGTCGATGTACGAACCTTCGTTAACGAAGAACAATACCACCTTGTCCTCAGGCTGTGTAAGCTTCATGCTGAACGAATAGTTGTAGACCTTCTTTGTGGTAGTGGTGATGGTGGATGTCATCTTCACCACATTGCCGGTGAACTCTACGTTCATATCCACCAACGAACCGTCCATATCTTCAAGGAATGTGTCCCAGTTGTATTCGCTCTGGAGGGTAAACTCAACGTTGGATGAGTTGTCATTAGTATTGCCACCAGCAACTGTGAACCATCCGTAGTTGTCGTTGCGGAGAACGAAGTGTTCGCCATATCCCTCAGCACCGCGCTCAGCGTTGGCAGCCACAAGGCACCAGTTGTTCCAGTTTGCCACCTTGTTGCTGTAGTTATAGAACTTAAGCTCTGCCTTGCCGCCCTTCCTGAGAGTGTAATAGTCCTTCGAGAAGTTGGTCCACCAGGCTGCTGAGGTGTTCTTCTCCATTGATTCGGGGAAGTAAACGGCAGCGTCCTTCTCTGCTTCTGCCTCTACTACGATGGTGTAGTCCTTAGTGTAGACGTAATCGTCCTTTGAGACTATCATTGTCATTGTTACTTCACCTTGACCCTTTACCTTTCCGTCGCTTGTGAGGATGCTCTCGTCGCTCGACTTCCATGAGATGTTAGTGCCGAGCTTACCCTTTGTGGGCAGAACCGGAGTCTCTTCCAAAACAGTGCCGTCGTCGAACGGAAGGTTAATCTTGTTGGCTGTGTACTTGATGGCAGCCTTAGCGTCAGCCTTCACAGCCCAAACCTCCTGCTGCTTTGTATAGCTCTTCTGACCCAATGTAGTGGAACCGCTTGAAGAAGAGAGAGCAGCGATGGCGATGGCGGGGATATTGGTATAGTCGATGGTCTGGCGAACCAGTACGCCACGATAAACCACGTCGTCAATGGTAAGGGCGATATAGTCAGTGCCTGCTGTGCGCTCCCATGTGCCGTTCTCGGCACCGCTGATGGTGCCGTCGGCATTGAGGCGGATGTTGACGGGCGACTCGTATGCCTTGGCTTCCGTGTTCTGACCATACTCATGGCGGAGGAACTGATAGTCGCCGGCTATCTCGGTGTCTGCGATAGAAGCCTTAGTGGCGATGTCGTTGTTGGTGATTGTCTCGCCGTCAAACTCGAACGGAGCAGCCATTATCCAACCCTCATCGTTGAGGAAGAGCTGATGAACGCGAACTTCATGACCTTCGCCCTTGTTGGTGAAGCGTGAGTGATAAACCACGAACGAGCGTCCTTCCTTGTCTGTGAAAGCTGAATTGTGACCCTGTGCAATTTCAGCGCCCGACATCGGATCCCACTTATAGCCGCCGAAGAGCAGCACGCCGCGGTTGTCGACAGCAGTGGCGCTATAGTTCATAAGGTAACGATTAAATACAGCTGATGTGCCGTTGCAGTCAACGTAAGGTCCTTCGGGATTGTCCGAACGGAACACGCGCATCTGATAGCCGCCGGTGCTGACGAGTCCGCCGTAGCTCATGAAGAGGAAATAGTGTGAACCGATCTTCTCTACGTAGCTTGCCTCGCCCGAAACATAATAGCCACCGGCTATCTTCTTGCCGAAGTAGGGGTCGCTTGTGGTGTTGGCGCTGGCAGCAGCGGATGTAGCTGCTTTGCCGTTCACCTCGTAAGGATATGTGTAAGTATAGTCGCGCAGACCGTTGCTCTTGTCGAGACGCAGCAGGAAGATGCCGCCCGACCATGATCCGTAGCTCATCCACAGATTGTCCTGATCGTCGTAGAATACGCACGGGTCGATGCAGTTAGGCCAGAACGATCCCCACTTGTCGCCTACATTATATCGCTCGGGCAGGGAGGTTTCGCCTGTGGCAATGGTGAAGTCGGTGTTCTTCCAGTCGTCGGCAGCCGCATATCCATTGTGGGCATACTTGCCCAAAAAGCCGGAGAATACCACCGGACCCTGATATTTCCACGGGCCTTCTACGTTGTCGCTTGTGAAGCAGACGATGCTCGAAGCCCAGTTGTCACCGTTGAGGCTCATATACATACACCACTTCTTCATAGTCTTGTTGTATATGACGTCAGGCGCCCACTGCATGCCCTTCACTGTATTGCCTTTCTTCTGCCATCCGTGAGCGTCGAAGTTGCCGAACGTAACGGTCTTGCCCGCATGGTCCTTTACTGATGTCACGGCGTGTGTGGTGTAAGCGTCAGAGTAGTTGACGAGCGTGCCACTCTGATTGCAGAAGAGGCTGTTGGTGGCAGTGGCGTTTTCCTCGTCAGCCTTAAATACTGTCCACTCCTGATAGTGCTCAGCGGCAGTGGTCTTGCCCTTGCCAAGATGAGAGCCATATATATAATATGTAGGGGATGCGGGATTTGTGATGTTGTCAATGACGATGGACGGGTCATGACAAACAACGCGCTTGTTATATTGGCGAGCGCTGTAAACTCCCTGTAAGTCAGCGTCGGTGACTGTGGTCTGCGCTGCGGAAGAGAGAGCGGAGAATGCGAAAATGGGAAGTAATAGATTCTTCATAGGATTATTTTAAATTTGAAAATTGAGAGTTAGGAGTTGAGAGTTATGATATGTAACGTATCAATATTTTTATCAATGGTAATCATAACTTTCAACTTCCAACTCTCAACTCTCAACTGATTTTACTTATGTCTTCTTGCCTTGGCAGCTGAGCCGAATACGAGGTGGCTGCCGTCCACTGTGAACGAAACGTAGAGATCGCTCGGGTCGATGGTGTTGATGCCGAGGTAAGACTGGTAGGTCTCTGTGCCGTCATTGCCGGTAACAATGGCCTGGATGTCAGCGGTGCCGTTGTTGCAGTTTGTGACGTAGAGCTTAACCTTGGCGCCGTTCATTGCAGCGAGCCATCCAGCCCAGTCTGCGTACGATTCGAGCTGAGTGCCTATCGGGGTGCAAGCTGCATAGCCGTTGCCCCAGCCGTAGTTGTCGGCACGTACAACTCCATATTCGGGAGCTGTCTTAGCTGCATCGCGGAGGATTACCACGTAGTTGTTCCAGTTGCCTGCACCAGAAGTGTAGTTGGTGAAGTTGAACTCGCGAGTTGCGCCAGCCGGAACCTTGATGTCGTCTGTGAATACTGACCAGAACGCGTCAGAGCAGTTGGCTGCACCGAGAGAGGTTGGCTCCGGAGTGGCGGCAGTAACCTTCGACTCGTTCACCTTAACTGTCACCTCAGCCGTCTTGCCGCCGTTGGCAGTGATTACCACCTTGTGCTCGCCAGCCTTTGCAGGAACAGTGGAGAAGGTGAGCTTCGAGTTGTCGAGCACCTCTGTGCGTCCGTCCTGATAAGTTCCTTTCACCTCCAAACCAGTAGCGTCGAATGCCAGTGTGCGCTCCACGCCGAGGATGGCGCTTGAGTTGAAGAAGTAATAGTTGGTGTGCTTCGGCTTGCTTGCCACCTCAATCTTCACAGGAGTGTCCACCACCTTGAAGGCTGCGCTTGCATTGATGGTCTTGTCTGCCTGCTTGTTGAGGAGAGTCTTGTTGAGCGTAGCAACGATATACTTGTCGCCGAGAGTATTGAAGTCGGGCACTACCATGAACGTAAGGTCGCTTGCTGAAATCTCCTTGACGGTTCCGCCGTCGTATGTAACCTTAGCCTTAATCTGTGATGTGAAATCAGAAAGCTCAGTACCGAGGTTAACCTCTGCCGGAACATCAGTAAGCTCCATTGAGACAGGCTGCTGGTCAACGGCGTCTGTTACGTCCATCTCATCCTTGTCGAAGACGTAGTAACATCCGTCAACTGTGAAGTCGAGATAAAGGTCAGCCGACTCAACGGGGATGCCTGTATACTTCTGCTGCGAAACCAGGCCTTCTGTTCCTACTACGTCAGCCACAACGTCGCAGGTGTTGTCGCCATAGTTGGTTACTGTGACCGTTACCTTTGCGCCGTTCATCTGAGCGAGCCAGCTTGCCCAGTCGCCTGAAGCCGTGTTGCTGTGAGTGCAGGATGCGTAGCTGTCGCCCCATCCATAGTCGTCCGAGCGGAGGCAGCAATACTCTGTCTTGTCAGCCTTGCGGAGCACCACTACGTAGTTGTTCCAGTTGCTTGCAAGTGAAGAGTAGTTGGTGAAGGTGGTGGAGTATACCTTGTTGCTCTCAATCTTGATGTCCTGATCGAGGTGAGCCTCCCACCATGCTGATGAGCAGTCTGTATTTCCGAGTGTGGTCGGCGAAATCTTCGCAGCCTGACCCTTGTTGGCATTGGCGATGGAGTCGGCGCGTTCTGTAAGCCAGTCGGGACCGTTAACGTTGAATATGTCGCTGCCCTCGCATCCGGTCAGTGCTGTCATCGCCAAAGCGGCGGCGCAGAATACGGATGCCAATTTGCTTATATGTTTCATAATAGTATTTGCTAATATTTAATAATGTTGTTTTTACTTGCTGAGTCTTGTAACCGGATGAACCGTCCAACCCTTCTCTTTAAAGTAGGTGGTGTTGTCTGACGAGTTGTTGGCTGAGTTGCCAACGAGGTTCGGGTTGTTATTCATAAGGTTCTGCGAGATGGGCAGGAACTCATGTCCGGGAACGAAGTAGTCAACCGGGCTGATAACCTTATCGTCGCTACCATACTCAGAGTATGAAACCGGATCAGTGGGCAGGAAGTTGATGCCGAGACGCACTACGCTGTGCTCCTTCAACTGCTGCAGACGGTCTGCGTCATAGAAGAATCCCCAACGGAGAAGGTCGAAACCGCGACCGAACTCGCAACCGAACTCCTTCGGACGCTCCACGTTGGCAATCTGCTCGAAGAGCTTGTCCTTTGTGTCGAAGTCGGCAAGCTTGAGCTTGGCGAGGTTAGCACGCTGGCGCACCTCATTAATCCAGTCGATGGCCTGCTGTGTAGGTCCGTTCACCTCGTTCTCGCACTCGGCAGCGCGGAGCAGAACGTCAGAATAACGCATCATGCGGAGGTTGATGCCGCAGTGCAGACCGGTGGTAACAGTGCTATACAAGTTGGTGCGGATGTTGGTCCACTTTGCGATAGGAATGCCACCGTTGAGGTTGTTGGTAACGAGAGTGTCCTGCGGAGTAAGCTTCTGTGTGTAAGCCACGTTGCCGTTCTCGAAGCCTTCCCAGTCCTTCTCGTATGTGCAGAGAGTCCAGTAAAGACGCGGATCGAGCTTGCCGGCTGTTGTGCGCTCGCTCTTGAAGAGCTGATAGAGCCAAGGCGAAGCTGAGAGGTCAGCCCAACCGCCGAAGCGTCCCGGGCAGAGGTTCGACTCTATGGCGTGACCCTGGGTGGCGTTCGGAGAAGTGTTCACCGGTGTCCACTCGTCGTCGGTGCCCTGTGTGCCGTAGTCGAGATACTGCACCTCGAAGAGGCTCTCAGCGTTGTTCTCGTATGCCGAACCCTCGCGGAAGTTGTCGCCATAGTTAGCCATGAGCGAGTACTTGCCATACTTCTTGTTGATGATGTCCTTCAGCACAGCGAGAGCGTCGCTATACTTGTGGCGCTGCATAAGAGCACGGGCGTAATAGCCGGCAGCGGCACCGCATGTGGCGCGGCCCTTTGCCCACTCGCCACCCTCTTCGCGTGAGGGGAGCAGCGTGATGGCTTCCTTCAGGTCAGCCTCCACCTGGTCGAGCACCTCGTCGTACGAGTTGTTCTTGCCGTACAGTCCGTCCAGCGTTGAGTATGTGTCGTAGTCGGTGATGAGCGGCACGTTCTGGTAATAACCGGCGAGGTTGTAGTAAGAGAAGGCGCGGAGGAACAGAGCCTGACCCTTGATGCGCTTCATGCTCTCTGAGAGGGCAGCGTCGTCGTTGCCGGTGCGTGAGAGGATGAAGTTGCAGACATTGATGGTGTAGTAAGCCTCACGCCAGGGCCACTCTGCAATCTCGTTGGTGATAGGAGCGTTGAAGTTGTCGAACTCGAGGTACCATACCTGAGAAGCGTTCCATACCTCGTCGCCGCGAGTCATGTCGATGGTGTATCCCACACGACCCGTAGAGCCTTCGATACGTATGTGGTTGTAAGCAGCGATGACACACTCCTCGAGGTCGTCAGAGGTGAACTTGTCCGTGGTCTGCTGGTTTGGGTTGGTAAGCTCCAACTTGTCCTCACAAGAAGTCAGCGACATGGCGCTCAGACCGAGGAATGCTGCAAGTGCATAATTATATAGTTTCATAATTGGATTTACGTTTAATCGGTTATTGGTTTTTTGTTAGAATGTGAAGTGCAGACCTGCCATGAAGCTGCGTGCGCTTGGGAACGAGCAGAAGTTGTAGCCCGGTGTAAATGTGCCGCCAGCGTAGTCGACGTTATATCCCTTATAGCCAGTGAAGGTGTAGAGATTCTGAGCCGAAACGTATACGCGTACGCCGCTTACCAAGCCTCTGAACCACTGGTCAGGGAAGTTGTATCCCAGTTCCACGTTAGCGATCTTCCAGTATGCTGCGTTCTGAATCTTGCGTGAGCTGAAGAGGTCGTTCCATGCGAGAGTTGCCTTGTTGGCTGCGTATGTGCGTGGTACGCTTGAGAGGTAGGTTGAACCGTCAGCAGAGAAGCGGTTGGCGTCAGCCATAGCCACGTCCTTGTTGCCCCAGCCATAGCAAGAGTTGAGGCTGTTATAGATGTCGTCGCTTACATGATAGTTGAGAACGCCGTATGTAGAGATGCTCAGGTCGAAGTTCTTATACTCCATGTGAGCGCTCAGTCCGAAATTTACCTTTGGCAGACCGCTGCCGAGAACTGTCTGGTCGTAAGCGTCGATAACGCCGTCAGGCTCGCCGTTAGGACCAGAGATGTCCTTGTAGAGGCAGTCGCCGAGGTTGGCACCCTGCTGTGTAGCGTGATTGTCGAGGTCGCTCTGTGTGCGTGCGATGCCTTCGTAAACCCAACCGTAGAACTGACCGATCTCCTGACCTACGTATGTGGCGTAAGCGCCGGTGATGTATGATTTGGTGCCGAAGCCGAGTGACGTAACCTTGTTTTTCAGTGTGCTGAGGTTGGCAGAAACGTCATACTTGAACGGATGGTCGTGGTTGCGGTATGTGGCAGAGAACTCGAAGCCGCTGTTGTCCATAGAGGCAGCGTTCATCGTAACGGTGGCGTTTGCCACACCGGTCTGTGTAGGAACCGGAACTCCGTAGAGAAGGTCCTCAGAACGGTTCTTATACCACTCTGCTGTAAACTCGAAGCGGTTGTTGAACATGGCGAGGTCGATACCGATGTTGGTTGACTTCTTCTTCTCCCAAGCGATGTTCTTGTTGACGAACTCAGAAACGGCAGAACCCGTAACGACGTTGTTGCCGAAGCTGTAGGTCATGTTGTTACGCTTCATTGTCGCCATATACATATACTCGCCGATGTTCTCATTACCGAGCACACCATAGCTGGCGCGGATCTTAGCCATGTTGACAATCTTCTTGCTGATGGGGAAGAATTTCTCCTTGTCCAAACGCCAACCTACTGACACTGAAGGGAATGTGCCCCAACGAATGTCCTTGGTAAGACGTGAGCTACCATCGCGACGGATAACTGCTGAGAGCAAGTACTTCTCGTCATAGTTGTATGTCAAGCGGCCGATGTAAGAGGCGAGCGCGTGGCGATATTCGTAAGACTCAGAGTAAGTGTTGGCTGCGTTCTGGAGCTGGAGGTAGTAAGGCTCTGTGAACTTGATGCCCCAGCCGGTGAGCAGGTTGGTGTTCTCTTCCTCGTATGTCAGACCGCCGAGAAGGTTGATGTTGTGCTTGCCGAAGTGACCGTCATACACGAGAGTGTTCTCGATTAGGGCGTCAGAATAGTTGCGCGAGCCCTTTGTGAGGCGTTCGTTGGCCTTGTCGAGGTAAACACGGTTAGACTGAATCCATGCCGGAATCCATGTCTTGTCCTTAGCCTCTGTCTTGCTGTAAGAGAGGTTGATGTTGTAGTGAAGGCCGTGGTTCTTGAGCTTCAGACCCACCATCTTGAACAGATCGACGTCAGCAGAAGCTGTGCCTACGAAGCGGTCAACGATGGTGTTGCGCTGCAGCATGTTGTTGACGAGCAGCGGGTTGGAAGCCGAGATGTCGCCGTGTATGTTGTCATAGTAAACGCCGTAGCCGTAAGCGTCGTAGCGATAGTTGTTGGCTGCACCTACCTTGTCGTCGAGCACCCATGTTGACGGGTCGTAAGCCTTGATGGTGGGCTGCATGAGCAGAGTGCCGCGGAGCACGTTGGTGACGTCGCCGTAAAGACCCTGAACATACTCGCTGGCGTTGGAGAGGCCCATGTTGTCCTGATTGGAGTGAGAGTAAACCATGCTTGTGCGGAACTTGATGAACTTTGTTTCCATCGTGTTGTTCACGCGGGCTGTGTAGCGCTCGTAGTTAGGACCTGCACCCTCGAGCGTACCCTTCTGATTGAAGTAGTCGAGCGATACATTGTATGTGCTCTTTGCGCTGCCGCCGCTGAGAGCCACGTTGTGGTTCTGACGGATGCCGGTCTTGAACACCTCGCTGAACCAGTCTGTATTGGTGTTGTCCTGGAAGTGATAACGTCCGTCTTCGCCCATCTTATAACCGCCGGGGAGCGTTGTGCCTGAGTTGGCGCAAGCCTGACCGATGTAATTGCTGTACTGTTCAGCGTTCATAACGTCATAAACGTCGCCAGGGATGACGTCAGCTCCGAAGTAGCCGGAATAGTTGACCTTCAGAGGCTGGTCCTTCTTACCGTTCTTCGTTGTGATGATAACCACACCGTTGGCGGCACGCGAACCGTAGATGGCACCTGCCGAAGCATCCTTAAGAATCTGGATGGTCTCGATGTCGTTAGGCGAGAAGTCGCGGATGGTGGTACCCATAGGCACACCGTCGACTACGTAAAGAGGAGCTGTGCTGCCGAACGAACCGATACCGCGGATGCGTACTGACGGGTCGGCACCAGGCTGACCGTCCGATGTGATCTGAACGCCAGCAACCTTACCTTCGAGCATTGTAGAGATGTTAGAGTTAGAGACTTTCTTCATCTCCTCAGCGTTAACGATGGCAACAGAACCAGTGAGGTCAGCCTTCTTCTGTGTACCGTAACCTACAACTACAACCTGATTGAGGACGTTGTTGTCCGGTGTGAGCTGAATCTTCTCTATAATAGCGCGTCCACGTACAGCTACTTCGCTGGTCTTATAGCCAAGATAGCTGACAATAAGCGTAGCGTTTGATTCGACATCCAACGAGAATTTTCCGTCCATGTCGGTGACAGTGCCAGTCTTCGAATTCTTAGCCTTGATGGAAGCACCCATAAGCGGAGCGCCAGTCTCATCGACAACCTGACCCTGCACCTTGATGGTGGGGGCTTGTGCTATGGCTGCATTGGCTGTGACCGGGGCAACAACTGTTGCACCGCCAACTGCGCCGAGGCATAGCATCATTGAGAATACTTCTTTCCTCATTGTTTCTGATTTTAGGTTTTTAATTATTATTTAGTTATAATTTTTTATTTCTCTTAGGTTTGAGATCGCCATTAGCTTTTAGCTTTAGGTTAAAGGTGATAACGAACGACTGCCTTACATGTATTGGTAACATGAATGATTTGTGCACCCGTGAAATTTTCAGTGGCAAAATTACACTTATTCACTATTGCATGGGTGGACAAACGCTATAAAAAAGGTGGACAAACGCTGTAAATGTGCTGTTTTTACCTTATTTGTGGTTTTCTCCACCCGCTGTGTTCCTACACAGTATTTTTGATATAAATCATGTGGGTGGACAAGTTAAATTAAGAGGTGGATAATGAAAAGGTAAGAAAAGGGTGTAGAAAACGTTCACTTTTACTCGTGTTTTCTTAAAGTGCCACTTTAGCAATCTTATAGAGCCTCTCTTACATTCTAAAAGAGCCACTATTACACTCTAAAAGAGGCTCTTTTATAATGCAAGAGAGGCTCTTTTAGAGTGTAATAGTGGCTCTATTGGAAATTAACAGTTGATAACACATCTTTCTGCTCCTTATTCGCGGTACGAAGAAGGAGCCACACCATACTGTTTGGAGAAGCAGCGTGTGAAGTATTTGGGGTCGTTAAAGCCTACGCGGTATGCTATCTCCGTGATGTTGCGGTTGGCGACATTGTCCTTCAGCATGCGCTTGGCGATGTCCAGACGGTAATTGCGGATGAACTGTGAGGTGGGCAGTCCGGTCTCAGCATTGAGCTTCTTGCTGAGCACGGCGCGGTTGATGCCGATGGCGTCTGCCAGCTCCTGCGCTCCGAATTTGGAATTGCTGTAGTTTCGTTCCATCGTCTCCATCACCATCTCCATGAACGGGCGCTCGTTAGCCTCGGTTTCTTGGCGGTCAGCTTCGATGGTCTTCTGCTGGCTCTCCTTGTAGCGACGCTGGTTTTCCAGAATCTGCTTGATACGCGTCTGCAGCTGTCCCGGCTCGTCACTCTCCTTGAGTGCATCCTCGATGGGTTGGTAGAGCGACTTCACTTCACGCTCGCGCATCTTCTCCATGCGGCGCTTGAAGATGTAGCGAACGGCTACGCCTATACATATTAATATAATAAGCATGAACCACCAGCTCTTATAGAAGTAAGGCGTGACGCTTACGTCTATGGATATGGTCTGCTCGTTCTCGGCTCCGATGTTAGGCGAATATCTCACCTCAAACTTGTAGTCGCCGGCGGGTAGGGTGGAGTAGCGCACGCTGTGCTGACCAGGCTGCAGCTTCACCCATTCCTTTTCGTATCCATTCATGCGGTAACTGTAGACACCTTGGTTCTCTCCCGTATAGTTGAGAGCCGAGAAGCTGATGCTGAACGAACGGTCGCTCTCGTGAAGCCTTATCTTTTTGGCAGTTGTTATGTTCTCCTTCAGATGATTGCTTCCGGCGAACACGGTCTGGTTGTTGACGCTCAGTTCGGTGAAGCGCAGGTTGAATTTGTCGTTGTAAGTGTTGCTTACGCCGTTGACAACCATCAATCCGCTCTCCGTTCCGAGATATATGGTGCCCTTCTTGTTGCGTATGGCTCCATTATAAAAGAACTGTGAGCTGATCAGTCCGTCTTCCTCCGTGTAGTTGTTGAACTGGCGTGTCTTAGGATTGAATACCGAAAGACCGTGGCTTGTGGTTATCCACAGCTGTCCATGATTGTCCTCCACGATGCCCGTAACGGTGTTGTTGGCAAGTCCGTCAGCTGTGGTGAAGGTCTCGATGTGCGTCTTGCCGTCCTTGCCACGTGTCTGGCAGTACATGCCGTAGCCGTTGCTGCCCATCCAAATCTTTCCGTCGCGAGTCTGACAGAACGCCAGAATCTTGTCGATGATGCGGCTTTCAGGGCGGTCGAGCTTGTAAGGCTGGTGCTTGGCGGTGAAGAAACGCTTGCCATTTCGACGCGATTTCAGATTGACGCTAACCATTCCGCGTATGCTGCCCACCATGAGTGTGCCGTCACGGGTGACCAACGAACCTACACAACCCTTTATGTCGCGGCATCCGGGGAACGGATCTTCCAGGCGTTGCTTGCGCAGATCATAGAAGAACAGACCCTCGTTGGCACCTATCCACATTCCTTCATTAATGCGGTCGTAAGCCAATACACCTATAAAGGTAAGCAGCGGCTGGTGTTCGCCGTCCACGTTCAGACGCTGTATGTTGTTGGGCTTGGCGTTAGCTGTTGCCACGCCGCCTCCCCACGTGCCAATCCATAGGTTACCTTTTGCGTCTGCCGTAATAGCGGACACCGAATTGTGAGGCAGGGCTGAATTGTCGGTGCGGTAATGCACGAACCCTTTGGAGCCGGGACGCATACAGCAGAGTCCGCCTTCCATCACGCCCACCCACAGCGTGCCGTCCGATGAGGCATACATAGAGTTGACGGCGTTGCGTGAAAGCGATGTCGGATCGTTGGGATTGTTGGCGTAATTGGTGATAAGCAGTTGGCGTGGCGTGAGTTTCACGATGCCACCCGTTTCAGTTCCCACCCATACCTGACCGTTATTCACGAAGAGCGAGTTGACAAAGTTACTGCTAAGGGGATGAATAGGGCTGGTGCAGTTCCAGTGCTCAACGAATCCCTCACGGTCGTCGATGATGTCCACGCCGCACAATGTGCCGACAAGCAGACGGTTTTCCGGTGCAACGGCAAGGCTTGTCACCACCTCATGCTGCAGCGTATGGCGTGCGTCGTAAGTGTGAAACTCGCGTCCGTCACTGCAGAACAGTCCTCCGTTGGTGGCAAGCCATATCTTATTGTTATACCTTATTATACTGGCAGCATAATTGTTGCCCATCGGTGCGAACATGTGTGTGTGGTCCTTGGCTATGAGCTTTCCATTCTTCTCCATGTATTCGCTCACGCGTCCGTTAATGCACACCACCACGGAGCCGCGCTTATATACGTCACACATTCCGAATTCGGGCACACTGTTGGGGTAAGGGGCTGACAGAACTGACATTACACGGCCCTTCTTGTCGAAGGCGATGCGGATGATTCGGGACGTACTGGCTATCCATATACATCCCTTTGCGTCGCAATATGTGCGGATGCAAGTTTCGTCCCACACGCTTTGCAGCTGCTTCTCCACTTCCTTGTTCACGCATTCGGGGATGACGGGGCTCATTGTCTCAAGGCTGAGCACCTGCAGACCTTCCTCAAAAGATATCCAAAGGCGGCGAAAACGGTCCTCGCTTACGTTGCGTGTGCTGTTGCTTCGAAGTGCTGTCGGAGAAGCCGTATAGCCGAGGCTCGTCATCTTATATCCGTCGTAACGCACCAGTCCGCCGCCATGAGTGCTTATCCACATAAATCCGTACGAATCCTTGAATATGTCATCGGCGAAGTTATTGGGCATACCGGTTGCCATGTTGAGGTAACTCGACAAGTATTTGCCCGCTTCACGGCTTTGGGAAAAGCCAAGAAACGACGTCATCAGCATAGCAATCAGCAGTATGATATGTCTCATTTATGTAGTTTTTAGGTTTGAGTGTAGGCTTTACAATCTTTTGCAAAGGTAACAAAAAAATATGGATAAAGTAGGTAATATATGATGAAATTCGTAATTTTGCAGTAGATACACAAAGCATAGTGGAATAAGAATGAAAACATTAATCACATAAACATACAAAGATACGTATATGACACGAAACAAGATTATCTACATTGCTATTGTGGCGTTGCTCGGAGCGTCGCTTCTGCTTGGCTTCGCCGAAGAAGTGTTCCATTTGGATTTGGGTAGCGCTTCATGGGCAGCACATTGGGCAACGTCGCCCGTGGCTTTGGCATTGGGCTTCGCCTTTGCCCTCATCTTCGGAAAGACCTTCCCCGATTTTAACAAGGTGATGTCGAAGAAGCTCCTTCAGTATTCTGTCATCGGACTGGGCTTCGGAATGAACGTCAATGCGGCGTTAGCATCCGGAAGCGAGGGAATGATGTTCACCATTGTGAGCGTATTCGGCACATTGGCTCTTGGTTGGCTGTTCGGCAGAAAGCTTCTTAAGGTGGACTCGCAGACCAGTTATCTGCTCAGTTCAGGTACCGCCATCTGTGGCGGTTCGGCTATAGCTGCCGTCGGTCCGATCATACGTGCAAAGGCGGAGAGCATGTCTGTGGCGCTCGGCGTGGTGTTCGTGCTCAACGGCATTGCCCTCTTCGTATTCCCATACATCGGCGACTGTCTTGGCATGACGATGAAGCAGTTCGGTATGTGGGCGGCAATAGCCATACACGACACCTCTTCAGTAGTGGGAGCAGGTGCGGCTTACGACCAGATGCATCCTGAACTGGTGGCATCGCAGGGTGTCAGCGCCTTGGAAGTGGCAACCACCGTCAAGCTGACGCGTGCCTTATGGATAGTCATCCTGGCGCTCGTCACTCCCTTCTTCTTCCGTCAGTCGTTGGCAGCGGAGAGCGGCAAGCAGAAGCCGTGGTATTCATGCGTACCGCGATTCATCATCTGGTTTATCATTGCCATCCTCTTCAATACCTACATCCTCAGCAATGCCTCGCTCCTCGGCGACAGCATAGCTGGCATGGGCGGCGCATTCAGTGGAGCCGTCAACAAGCTTGCCAAGCACCTAATCACCCTCTCGCTCTTCTTCATAGGAGCTTCGCTCACCCGCGAAACCCTGCGCAGCGTAGGTGCACGCCCACTCGTCCAAGGCATTATGCTATGGATAAGCATCAGCTTGCTGAGCTTAGCGTATATTGAGTTTGGAATTATGAATTAGGAGTTATTCGTAACTCCTAATTCGTAATTCTTTAGAATGGGAACAGCAGCGGCAATACGCCTATCATTACGATTCCCATTATTATCTGCAACGGCAATCCCACCTTTACATAGTCCATAAACGTGTAGCCGCCTGCCTGCATAACCAGAGCGTTTGGCGGCGTAGAGAACGGTGAGGCGAAGCACATGCTTGCTCCCAAGGTTACGGCGAACAGCATGGGGTAGGGGCTTACGCCGATGGCAGCTGCCGAAGTGAGAGCAATGGGCGACATAAGCACAGCCGTAGCCGTGTTGCTGATAAACATTGTGAGGAACGATGTGGTGAAGTAAACGCCGGCGAGAAGAGCATAAGGACTTGCCTGACCGAGGTTGTCGGCGAGCAGACTTGCCACGAGAGCCGATGCTCCCGTCTTCTCCAATGCCACCGACATAGGCAGCATGGCGGCTATGAGCACAATGCTCTCCCAGTTGATGGTCTTGTAAGCAGCCTCCACGGAGCGGATACATCCACTAATGACCATCAGCAGTCCGGCTATCATCACGGCTGTGACGGGAGCAACGGGGATGAAGTCGAACACCATCATCGCTATCATGGCGAGCATGATGACACCGGCAAGCGGAGCCTTATAGTCGAGCGTCACGCGAGATGCCTGCTCCAAGGGCTGACCAATGACCACGATGCCTTCAGCCACATCAGCGATGCGCTGTATGTTATTCCATTTTCCCTGAATCAGAAGAATGTCGCCCTGACGGAACTCCATGTCCGCAAGATTGTCGTTGACGTAGCTGTCGCCACGTCTTACGCCCAGCACGTTAACATTATAGAGTCGGCGCAGACCGGCATCCTTCAGCGTCTTGCCGCACAGACGCGAGTTGTGCATCAGCACTATCTCGGCTATACCTATATCATAGAACGCTATTTCTTCTGTGGCTTTCTTCAGTCCCATGTCAGAAGCAAGGCTTTCCGCCTGTTTGCTGTCGCCACTTACGTAAACGATGTCGCCGTCCGTAAGCTTCGTGTCAGGACCGGCAAGACGCTGCTCCACCTCCTTTATCAGCGACGAATGGCCTTTCTTTATGCGTCTTACCTCCAGCACGGTCAGCCCGTAACGGTGGTGAATGTCCAGTTCGGCAAGGGTCTTTCCGTTGGCAAGCGAATCGGCTCCGACGGTGAAGACAGCGAGATTGTCCGTAAGACGATACTCTTCCATGAGATCGTCCAATGACTTGCCGCGTGCCGGACGATTGTCTCCGTCTTGGTTCTTGCTGCCGTTAAGGAAGCGCTTGCTGAGAGGCAGCAGCACGATGATGCCCACCACGATGCAGACAATGCCTACGGGAAGGAAGCTGAAGAAGCGTAGTGGCTCGAAGCCGTTCTCCGTCAGCGCGTCCTGGATGACAAGGTTGGGAGGCGTACCTATCAGGGTTAGCATGCCACCCATACTGCTGGCGAACGCCAAAGGCATAAGCAGGCGGCTCGCCCTTATCTTGGCTTTCTGTGCCAGACTCACCACGATGGGCATCATGAGAGCCACGGTGCCGGTGTTGCTGACGAAGGCTCCGATGACAGCCGTCACCACCATAAGCAGCAGAAACAGTCCCAGCTCGTTGTCGCCAGCCAATGTCATCAGCTTGCCCGACGCTTTCTTAGCCAGTCCTGTCTGCACGATGGCACCGCCCACGACGAACAGTCCCACCATCATTATCACCACTGAGTTGGAGAATCCCGAGAGAGCCTCCTGCGGAGTGAGTATTCCGGAGAGCAAAAGGGCGACGAGGGCGCACAAGGCGACGAGGTCGGAACGAACTTTGCCCATGGCGAAGAATACTGCCGATAGGGCGAGGATAATGAGTGTTGTTATCATATTATGTGTTGTCTGTAGTCTGTCAGGTAATTTAAGTGTATCAGATAACTACTCCCGTTCCGCTGCATGTAACCATCAGCATCGAACCAGTCTCTCCTACAGTCTCATAGTCAAGGTCGATGCCCACAACGGCGTTGCATCCCATACTGTTGGCTCTATCTATCATTTCCTGCATGGCTGTGTCCTTGGCTTCGCGGAGCACCTTCTCGTAAGATCCGCTTCGTCCGCCGAAGAAGTCGCGTATGCCAGCGCAGAAGTCCTTTATGAAGTTGGCACCGATAATGGTTTCTCCAGTAACAATGCCTCTGTACTCTTTAATGGGGTGTCCCTCAAGGGTTGGTGTTGTTGATAAAATCATAATTGTATTATTTAATTTGGTTCACTTATATAGACGTACAAGAAGTATGTAATGTTGCATCGAAAGTGGCGTTTTTTTAATAAATTAACGAAAAATTATTACTTCGTAAGCACGATTTTAAACAGTCTGTTCCTCCTTTCCTGCACTTTAATCCTAAAACGCAATTACATGGGTTGCACAGTATGCTTATTATGCTTAACTTTGCATTATAGGAGCGCGTACAGTACCCCTTTTTAATATGCGATTTGATTTAATAATAGTGTAAGAAAATAATATTTGTATAATATGTACTAAATGTTGGAGAAAATGTTCATTTTTACATGTAAATATACTAACTTTGCACCTACAAAATTCTTTAAAATCTAATGAGCACAATTATTGATTATCTTGACAAAGCGGACGCAAGCACGACAGTGGCACTCAACTTCGACGGAGGCAGCATAATGGACTCCATGTCAGAGGTTTTCTCTTCCCGCCTGTTGTGGGTGCCGATAGCCTTGGTGTTCCTTTATCTTCTCTTTAAGGCGGATGCAAAGAACAGACAGCGCGTGCTGATAATCCTGGCCGTAGCTCTGACTGTGACGCTTTGCGATCAGCTGACGTCCCACGTCATGAAGCCTTACTTCGCGCGTCTTCGTCCGTCGCATACGCCTGGCGTGGAGAATTTGCTCCATTATGTCAACGGATATCGCGGCGGTCAGTACGGCTTCTGCTCCAGTCATGCGTCCAACTCGTTCGGCGTGGCAACCTTCATAACGCTGATGACGCGGCGAATGAGGATAGGCTTTTCGTTCTTCGCACTCTCGCTTTGCGTGGCATACTCGCGCATCTATCTCGGCGTACATTATTTCGGCGATGTCTTCGTAGGTACAGCCATCGGCATTGCCATCGGTTTCCTCGTCTTCTATATGCTTCCGAAGAACTGCCGTCAGATATGGCTCTCAAGACGTGTTGCCCAGAAATGCTGCGCAGACATGGAGCGTCTGACCTCCAACGGTCATCGTCTCCGTCTCCCCATCTTCCTCCGCCCCGCCTTCTATCGTACAGCCAAGCGCCGTTACATTAATATGTAGGAATATTAAATGATATAAAAAACAAGGGTGTGCATTCTTTTCCTGTTCAAGGAAGAATGCACACCCTAATTGTTTTAATTCAAAACTCCTAACTCCTAATTCATTTCGCCCGTTCTCCCCATAGCGTCTGATAGTCGCGCTTGGCGGCAGGGGCGGTCCATTCTGTCGGTACGAACTGCCAGTTGTTGTGGGTTTTAGGAGTGATGGGCGAATGCTTGCGCACGTACTTTATTATGTAGTCGCGCAAGGTGTAGTCGCCTCGCCATGTGATGCGGCTCTCCAGTTGTGCCTTGTCAATTCCTGCACCCTTGGTGAGCAGTCCGCCACCACCTGCGGCACGATAGCTGTTTACAGCCACGCGATATGTGCGGGTCTCGTCAAACGGTGTGCCGTCCGCCATGCTCTTTATGACGATGCGCTCTCCGTTAGGCTTCGTAACGTCCACGTCGTAGATGATGCCGGCAGCGGTGTCGAGATTGTAGAAAGGCTTCTTTAGTCCGAAGAACTTGTCGCATGACGCGTCGCGGTTGTTCATACATATAAGATGGTCGTCGGGAGATGTCATTGTTGTCACCCATCCGTCATAGCTCTTCTCAAGATACTGGCGAATCTCCTTGCCCGTCAGCGTCATCATGCACAGATCGTTCTCGTAGCTGTAGAGCTTATACATGTCAGCCAAAGTTGCCGGACCGCCCTTCACGGTTACGTCGAACGACAGCGGACTGGCAAACGAAATGTCTGCGCCACTTGTGCTCAGCATCACGTCATGCACGAAATCCACGAGCGTGCTCGGACCGAAATAGCAGTCGCGTGATGTCATCGATGTCGTGAATGAGCCGACTTCCGTACACACGTATTTCTTCACTTCGTCTATCTGACTTTCGAAGGCGTCCATGTATTTCTGATTGACAGGGCGCTTGCCCATGTCCACGATGTTCACTTTCAGTTTCTTGTTACGTCCCTTCTTGCTCACCTCAAGCTCCGCGTCGGCAACGTACATGGCGTTGTTGGCTGGATTGACGATGACGGTAACGGATCCGTCTGCGCTCTTCACCTCCTCGTAATGAGTGGAGTGGTCGTGTCCGTAGAATATCACGTCGAAGTCAGGCACCTGGCGTGCTATGTCGTGTGTGGCGTCGTTCAGCGAACCGTTGGTGAGGCTGCGGTCGTTGATGCCGGTGTGGAACAGTCCCACGATGACGTCAGGGCGTTCCTTCTTCTTCACCACCTCCATCCATTTGCGTGCTGACGATACGGCGTCCTCAAAGCGAAGTCCGCTCCACAGTTCCTCCGACAACCATGAAGGCACACCCGGCGTGATCAGTCCTATTACGGCTATCTTGATGCCGTTGCGCTTGAAGACGGTGTAAGGCTTGAGGTAGGGTAGACCGGTGGCTGTGCTGACGATGTTGGCGCCAAGCATAGGACACTTCAGTTCCTTCACCCACTTGTCGTAAACGTCATGTCCTGTCTCCACGTCGTGGTTGCCCATAGTCTGCACGTCGTAGCGCATGAAGTTGCTCACCGATGCCGCGATGTTCTCAGCGTCGGTCTTCTCATAATTATAATATGTGACGACGGGCTGTCCCTGCAGCACGTCGCCGGCGTCCATCAGCAACAGACGGTCACCGTAGATGGTACGGAGCGAGTCGACGTAAGACGACACGCGTGCGAGCGAGCCGTTTGCAGGCTGCTGATTGATGAAGTCGTACGGGAAGAAGCGTCCGTGCACGTCGGTCGTCTCTATCATTCTTATCTTTACAGTCTTGTCTGTTTTGCTTCCTGCATAGGAGGCGGCGGATAAGGCGAAAGCCATAAACATGGTCGCCAATGCCTTGGTATGATTTGTTTTCATCATATAAATTGTTAGTGTTTAGACTTTCAAAGTTACGGCTTTTGCGCTATATCCACAAATAATAAGTATGGTTTGTTCGCTTTTAGATGTTTTTAGTTACCTTTGTGGAGATAATAAAAGCAAAATAGTTATAATAAGCGAAATGATATGAACAGATTGTTCTTTATAGGTGTTCTTCTTGCATCAGCCATTACTGCCAACGCACAAGACAATGCACAGAAAGATTCGCTCACCATGGAATCCATGATGCACAATCTTCCTGAAGTGATGGTGAAGGGATCGCGCCCCATTGTCAAGGCAGAGCGTGGCATGCTGTCGTACAATATGCCGCTGCTGTTGAAGCAACTGCCTGCTGACAACGCTTATGAGGCATTGACGCGCATATCTGGTGTCAGCGATGCCACAGGCAGCATATCCTTCTCGGGCAATGAAGTGACGCTGATTGTCAACGGACAAGCCACCACATTGACACAGGAGCAACTGGCTGAGCGCCTTAAGGCAATGCCAGCCGCACAGTTGGCTAAAGCTGAGGTTATGCTTTCAGCCCCTGCCCGCTATCATGTGCGTGGCATGGCTATCAATATAGTAACGAAAGACTATGCCGGCACCAATCAACTATCAGGACAAATCATTGGTGGCATGCGGCAAAACAAATACGCCAATGAGTTTGGCGATTTATATCTTTCCTTGCAAAGAGACAAGTTTGGACTTGACGCACAATATAAATATGTAAACGGCAATTCCTACGGTGAGTCTTCACGCATAGCCAATCATCCACTTGGCAACAATCGTATACACTATAATGATGAAACCGGGCAGAAGTCGTTTGGCATTACACACGACTACCGATTGGGGATGAATTATGCCTTTAGCAAGAGCCATCGTCTTGACGTAGCCTATACGGGACAATGGGACAAGACAAACTCAAACAGCCGCACGACAGGTTCAAGCATAAGCGGAATGCATCGTGACAGTCATGAATATCTGCACAATGTGGATGTTAACTACGCGCTTCCTTTCGGACTAACCCTTAGCGGTTCGTACACTTACTATCGCACGCCTCAGCAACAAGCCCTCGATGGTACGATAACTACGGAAAACAAAAATGAAACTGAACGCAACCTGACAAGCGGCAGCGAGCAGACCATCAACAAATGGATGTTCACAGCCGACCAAACTCATTCTTTGGCACACGGCTGGGGATTGTCGTATGGTGTGAAAGGGCAATTCACAAGCAACAAGAGTTATCAGACCACAATAGACAAGGATGGGAGCGTTTTGCCCGATGGGACAAGCAGCGTTGACCTCAACGAGCGTATATGGAACATATATGCAGGTTTCAGCAAGCAGATAAACAAGGCTATTAGTCTTGAAGCATCTGTTGCTGCCGAGCAATATCACTCGCCCGTATGGGATAAATGGCGCGTATATCCTACGCTCAATGCTTTGTGGAACGTCAACGACAACCATTTGCTCAATCTATCATTCAGTTCCAACTCTGAGTTCCCGAGTTATTGGTCCACTATGAGTAATGTGTTCTACTCGTCCACATACACCGAGATACATGGCAATCCCGATTTGAAGCCCTGCTCTTATTATAATCTCAACCTGATGTGGCAGATAAAGCGACGTTATACGCTCATGGCTTTTGCAAATCTGAAGCCCGACTATTTCGTGCAGTTGCCATATCAGACCACAGACCGTATGGTTGTGATAATGAAGGAAACCAACTTCGACTATTCCAATAGTTATGGATTGCAAGCATCTGCCATATTCAGTGCGGGCAAATGGCTCAACGGCAATGTGTTTGCAGTAGGAACATACAAGCACGACAAGAGCCGTAATTTCTTCGACTTGCCATTCGATCGCAAGAAGCTGTCTGTCATACTTGGCGGCACGGCATCCGTAAAACTATGCAGCACGCAGGACTTGCATCTCATTCTTAATCCGTTCTATCAGACTAAGGCAATACAAGGCGTCTACGACATAAGTCCCATCTTCAGTATGGATGCCAAGCTGCAATGGTCGTCGCATGACGGGAAATGGGGCGTGCGTCTCAATGGCAGCAACATCTTCAACAACCGGTTCGATACCCGCTCCGTGCAAGGCAACCAGGACTACCGTATGAAGGTAAACTACAACTGGGCGTCTGTCACCTTTGCAGTTATCTATAAGTTCGGCGGCTACAAGGAGAAGACAGTAAAGGAAGTGGATACCTCACGCATGGGACACTAAGAACAAGATAATTAGTCTTTAAGACATCCTATAGGAACTACATACACCCCATCCTCACGTCGTATTGCATACTTTGTTGTACCAGTAAGAATCATCAGGAAGGATGGAGCTTTCATTTTTGTGGTGTCTATTTTAGAAGCAAGGAGTTTCAGATTCTTCGCTCCTTCTTCTATATTTTTCTCCCCACCTAATTTTATCTCTATCAGTCCATAACTGCCATTTCTCAAATGCAAAACAGCATCACATTCCAGTCCTTTACTGTCACGATAATGATAAATCGTACCTTCTAAAGCATCTGCATACACCCTCAAATCTCTGACACACATCGACTCAAAGAACAATCCCATTGTACTGAGGTCGTTTATAAGATCGTTGGGACCGACACCCAATGCAGCGACTCCGATAGAAGGATCAGAAAAATAACGAGTTTCTGAACTTCTTATTGCTGTTTTGCTTCGCAAGTTTGGATTCCAGGCAAGAGAGTCTTCTAATACAAATATCTTTTTCAATGCGTCCAAATATGAAGCTATGGTAAGACGGTTTGCAGAAACAGTGTCATTGCTCTCAATATCAGCACAAATAGTATTGACAGATATCTGTGCACATTGATTTCTTGCTATAGAGCGAAGAATTCTTTTTGTCCGCTCTGCGTCACGACGAACATTGTCAACACGAGATACGTCATTGTTGACAACAGCCTCGTAATATCTATACGCCATATCCAATGCCACCTCTTTGTTTATTGTAGTAGCTCTTGGCCAACCTCCACGACAAATCAGCCATGCTATAGAGTCTATATTAAGATTGTTGGTTCCGAAAACATCAATATCCGGTTTACAGAACAAATCATTCAAGCTGACTTCGCCAGAAGATTCTCCTGATTCATAAAGACTCATTGTTCTCATTGTCAGCCATGCAAACCTACCTGTGCCAGAATGGTGTATTTTATCCGTATCAGCAGGAACAGCAGAGCCTGTAAATATAAACTGACCTTCATCATCTCTATGATCCACTTCAAAACGGGCTGCATCCCACAATTGTGGAGCAAGTTGCCATTCGTCAATCAAGCGTGGCGTCGCACCTGCAAGTAGTTTCTTAGGAGAGAGACTTGCCAATTCTATATTTTGATCCATATATTCAGGGTCGTCCATATATACGACACTTTTAGCCTGTTGTTCGGCAGTTGTGGTTTTGCCACACCATTTTGGCCCTTGTATCAGAACTGCGCCAACTCCCATAAGCCTGCGACTTAACATTTTATCAGCAATACGAGGTCTATATTGTTTCATTTCTTTGTCTATTATGATTACCGAAGCAAAGTTACTAAAAATCCATTGAAAATGAATTGTTTTAATATGTTATTATACCAAATGTTCCAAATTCGTTATACCAAATATTCCAAATCCGTTATACCAAATATTCCGAATTCATTATACAAAATATCCCAAATATGAGGATAACAAAATAGAATAATATATAGGTATATACAAATATCGGTCAAGCAAAGAGCACCATTCATTGGTTTGCCTTTGCTTGACCGATATTTTATTTAGCGCTATCCTGCATAGCCTTCAGTTCTTTGTCTGTCATCTGCACATCCTAAGTTGCCAATATGATGACTGTGCAATCCATTACTGCCTTACGTGGACGCGAAATAATGCTTTCTTTAATATATAAACCATAACAAGGTTTAGCTTGCACCTCTGATTTTGTACTTTCAGATATTTTTAGTATATTCGCATCGTAATAGAAAACAACCAAAGAGTATGGCAAGAAAATTATATCCTTTAGGCATACAGACATTCTCGGAAATCCGCATGAATGACAATCTTTATATAGACAAGACTGCCTATATATATCGCATGGCGAATTCTGACGGCAAATTCATTTTCTTGAGTCGTCCGCGCAGATTCGGCAAGTCGCTTCTTGTCTCCACATTGCAGAGCTATTTTGAGGGACGCAAGGAACTCTTCAAGGGGTTGGCAATGGAAAAGTTGGAAAAGGAGTGGACGGAATATCCCGTACTATGTTTCGACCTTTCGGGTGGCAAGCATCAGGAAGAAGACCAGCTGAACAGATACCTTGACTATATTCTTAAAGAAAACGAACGCAGGTTCGGCATAGAGTGTGACGCTGTGGATGCCAATGTGCGCCTTGCAAATCTCATTTCTTCCGTCTATAATAAGACCGGCAAGCAGGTGGTTGTGCTTATCGACGAGTATGACGCTCCGTTGCTGGATGTGGTTCATCAGGACGAACGGCTTGAAAGCTTGCGATATCTTATGCGCAACTTCTACAGTCCGTTGAAGCAGTGTGAGCCGATGCTACGCTTCGTGTTCCTGACGGGTATCACAAAATTCTCGCAACTCAGCATCTTCAGCGAGCTGAACAACATCACCAATATCAGCATGGATGAGGAATATGCCGGCATTTGCGGCATCACCAAAGAGGAATTGCTCACGCAGATGTCTGACGACATTGACCGTCTTGCCGAAAAAATGTCCGTCACCAGAGAGGAAGCTATACTGCAGCTTACAGACAATTATGACGGTTATCATTTCACATATCCGTCGCCCGACATATTCAATCCTTACAGTCTGCTGAATTGTTTCTCAAAAGAGAAAATCGGGGCTTATTGGTTTGGGTCGGGCACACCGACATTCTTGATAGAAATGATGCGCAAGTTTAAGGTTCTCCCCTCAAGCATCGGCAATATCTACGCCAAGCTGTCGTCGTTCGATGCCCCCACGGAGAACATGACGTCCATTATACCATTGCTATACCAGAGCGGATACGTTACGATAAAGGACTATGACAAGGAGCTGAAACTCTACAAACTCGACATACCAAATAAGAAAATAAGCATCGGACTGTATGAGAGTCTGTTGCCGAATTATGTTACAACGGAGATAGATGAAGGCAAGGTCGTAATAGCTCGAATGTCGTCTTTCATAAACAGTGGTGACATTGACGGAGCATTGAGTTTGCTTCAGACTTTCCTTGCTACAGTGCCTTATTGCGACAACACGCTCTATGAGGGTCATTATCAGCAGATGCTCTACATCATCTTCGCCCTTCTGACAGACTATCGCATCCTTGTGGAGCAACGCACGGCAAAGGGTCGCACCGACATCACTCTCGAAACCCATGACCATGTGTTCATCATGGAACTGAAGTTTGACAAGTCAGCAAATGAGGCACTTGAGCAAATAGAGGCAAAGCGTTATGCTGACGCATTCGCTCTGAGTGGCAAGAAAGTGGTGAAAGTAGGAATCGCTTTCAGTGTGAAGGACGAACGGAACATTACGGAATGGATAATCAGATAGAAAGAATATCGGTCAAGCAAAGATGAACATTGTATTTACATTATTATCAGAAAAACAAATAGGTTAGAATGGATATTTCGATAATTATTTGTATATTTGCCACAACATAATATAATAGACAATACCCATATGAGAAAATCTGCCATTATAGAAGCACTGCGCAATTATTTCAGTACTCAACCTGTGCTGAAAGCATGGCTATTCGGCTCTTTCTCAAGAGGAGAAGAGACTCCGGATAGTGATGTTGACATTATTGTTTCTTTGGATAAAAGCAAACCAATAGGTTTGAAATTCTTTGGAATGTGGAGTGATTTAGAAGAACTGTTAGGCAGAAAGGTTGATTTAGTTTCAGATGGAACCCTACTGCCTTTCGCTAAAGAGTCTGCTGAACGAGATAAAATCTTAGTGTATGAGAGAACGAATTAGAGATAAAAGTCGGCTTGAACATATCTTACAAGCTATAGAACGTATCAGGCGTTATACAAAAGGAAAGACTTTTGATGATTTTATTGCTGATGATATGATGTACTATGCCGTAGTTAAAAATATCGAGATTCTTGGCGAAGCCTCTAATATGCTAACTGAAGAATTTCGAGAAGCGCATCCCAATACTCCTTGGAAACAGGTGAATGGCATGAGAAATTATATTGTTCATGAGTATTTTCAGGTTGATAATAATGTTGTATGGGATGTAATAACTACCGATCTTCTGCTTTTGGAAAAACAAATAATAGAATATATAAAGGAAGAACAATAAAAAAATCGGTCAAGCAAAGAGTTTTCATCTTTGCTTGACCGATTTTTTGTTTTTGGAAGTCCCAAGGAAACAACAATCCCTTACATTCTGTTCTTCTGACTTTCTCCTGCACCCGTTCCCTTATACTTGCTTCTCGTAGTATTGAATTTATAGCGGACAGTCAGTGAAATTTTGCTTGTTGAGAACTCATCAAAGATTGTTTCCTTCAGTTTGCCGTACTTGCCTATTATGTGGCTGTCGTTCGTGCCAAACACGTCGTTGACATAAAGCTGGAAAGTCAGGCAGTCCTTCAGAAAGCCCTTGTATATAGACAGGTCGGTGTTGAACATCGGCTTGTAGATGTAATGGTTTTCCTCGTATCCCTTTGTGATGTAAGTCATCATAACGGAGAACATCGCCAATTTCGTATCAAAGGTGTTGTTGAATCGGAACATCGCCACCGGCTTGTTCAGATAGCGTCCGTCTCTTGTCTCCAACTCGAACCATTGCTTCTCGACCATTGCTGACAACATAGGATGCCAGATGCCGAAAGTGGGCTGCAGGTTGAGCGTAGAAGTCACATTATTGTACGATTTGCCGTTTATCATTCTCATCAATCCGATGGTGGTATTGTCCTTATACATCTCCACCGTCTGATAAATAGGATCGGATACATGTTCATAAGTCAGGTTGAACGTAAGCCATTTGTAGGCAAGGTCGTAACTTATATTTCTTGAAATCTCTGAGACAAGAAACGGATTACCAGTCTCGTATGTATAGTGGTTGCTATATTGCACACCGCTTCTTAATACCCAGTAGTTAGGACGATCGATGTCGGCTGCATAGCTCAGCTGCATCTGTACATTGCCAAACGGCATAGAAAGGCTGAGAGACGGAAACCAATTGCCGTAAGTCTTGCTTTGCTCCGCCATATACTTACCATCGTCATAATATTTGAAATCAACATTCTCGTATCGCAATCCTGCTTCCATGTTCAGCTTGCCAAAGTCACGACTGTAGGTGACGAACGCAGAAGACATACCCTCTTTTATTCGGTCTCTCACATTGTCGGCAAGAGTGTTTGGAATGATGGCGTAGTTGGTGTTGCGGTTTGTGAATGAATACTCGCCACCTACAGATAGGTCGCCACTTAAGAGCGGATAAGAGAGCACCATTTTGGAAGCTATCAGGCGGTTGTATTTTGATGTGCTACTGTTTACAAGTTGGTTTTGTTTTTCAGAGTTTACCTCCTGATAATGCTCATCTATATTGTTTTTATTGTTTCCTTTAGACCAAAACCAGTCGGTATTGAAGTCAATACCCAATTTCCCTACCTTGCCTACATAATATATATTACTTGACAAGTTGCTATTCTGCCCAAACTCCGATCTAATAGAAGTGTTGGTCTCCGTCAAATCTTCATCTCTCAACACAGAGCCTTCCGTCATTCCGTCTGTTATCAGCTTTGGATTGCGCAAGAAACTAAAGCTTGCTCCCAACGAATTGTTGTCGTCAAACTGATAACTGACATTCAGTCGAGAACTAAAAGTTTCGGTTTTGTTCTTCCAACGTGTTTTGTCCTGTTGGTTCCATGTCTTGTCAAGATATGTCATTTGCTGCAAGTCCTTCTCGTCTGGCGACGATTGTTTTGCGCCATAGGCGTAAGCACCAAGCTCCAATCCTTGCTTGCGGTAATAAATATTCAGCCTGCCATATCCTCCCATGTTCTTTTTCTCATCGTATGATCCTTCTGTTGTAGCGTCAAATCCGAATCCGTCGCCTTGTATCTTCTTTGTGGTGATACGTATAACAGCCTTAGTGCTTGCAGCATAACGAGCACCTGGGTTGGATATTACTTCAACCGACTTGATGTTGTCCGAACTCAAGCGGTCGAGTTCGCTTCTGTCTCTCATCTGTCGTCCGTTGATATATATTATAGGCTCGCCACGTCCAAACACCTTGATATTGCCATTTTGCGCAGATACGTTAGGTATGCGGTCGAGCAGATGCTCCATAGTTCCTGCCTTTTCAAGTACAGACCCTGCAACTGTTGTTGTCATTCCTCCATTCTTAAGGATAGTCTTAGGCATAGATGATTTCACCACCACTTCGCCTAATATCTTGCTGTCTGCCATCATCTTTATCACACCGGCATTCTCTCCCGCACAATCCTTCCATACTGTCTTGTATCCAACAGACGTAACCTTGATTATTCCATTGTTGCAAGGAGAATCGATGGCAAAATGTCCATCCTCACTACTCACAACACCTTTAACAAAAGCAGAATCCTGCCTATTCAAAAGCACAACATTGGCAAATGCCAAAGGTTGGCCCTTCTCATCCACAATATTTCCCTTGATATCCTGTGCCATCATCGGTGATATAGCCGAGAAGCATAGAAACGTTATAAGCATTTTCTTATTCATAGTTTCTATATTCTATTTTCTGATATGAGACATGGCGAAGATACAAATTAAATCTGAGAAACTCACTCCTTTTGGAGGAATATTTTCAATCATGGAGCAATTTGACTCCACATTGTCATCTGTAGTCGACTCGACCCTCGGTCTAAAGTGTCGATTGTTCGGTTGTCTGTACAGCGAAATCATCCGTTCTCTCATGAGTATCTACTATCCAAAGAGTTGACGTAAAGAGGTTCGTACTCAATACAACAAGTCGCATAAAAGCGTTTGTCTATACCTGTAATATTTCATTATATATTTACCTTCATTATTCCGACTGCAAAAGTATGGGAAAATGCTGATGTATCAGATACCAGAAAACCGCCAAAAACTACCAAAATGATAAGTCATTCTCATTCATACGCACCATTCTTATATTCCTCTTGTAATTCTCTACATGTCTTGCATCATATGTTAAATCAGATAAATTTTGTTAAACAAATCCTGTCTTACCTCTCATGTTTATACCTTTGCACGCAAATTTAATAATCTAAAGGATAACATTTTTTTAATAAAAAGAGAATTAAAGAGAATTAAAATGAGAGAAGAGACAGAAAAATCGGTAGCCTTCAATCATCATCGGGTTGGCTTCCTGGGACTACTCGTCACATTAGGCATCGTGTTTGGCGACATCGGAACATCACCCCTATATGTGATGAAGGCCATCCTCCATACAGGCGAAACCATCAACGAGAGCACCATACTGGGCGCATTATCCTGCATCATCTGGACACTCACCCTACAGACCACCATCAAATACGTATGCGTGGCTCTGCGAGCCGACAACAATGGCGAAGGAGGCATTCTTGCCCTTTACGCCCTGCTGCGCCGACTCAAGAGCAAGTGGATTTACATATTGGCTATTATCGGCGCAAGCACCTTGTTGGCTGACGGAATCATCACCCCAGCCATTACGGTTACCACAGCCATCGAAGGACTCGAAAGCATCAGTCCTGATCTGCCGGTCATCCCAATTACACTTGCCATCATCACCATCATCTTCTTCGTGCAACGGTTTGGCACAGAGAGCATAGGCAAGTCGTTTGGAGTGTTCATGCTGCTATGGTTCCTGCTGCTGGGCATGACTGGAGCAGTCAGCATCACATCTTACCCTCTGATACTCAAAGCCTTCAATCCCTACTACGCTATTGCTCTGCTGGTACAATCACCTGAATGGTTCTTGATTCTGGGCGCTGTATTTCTCTGTACCACCGGTGCTGAGGCTCTCTACTCCGACTTGGGACATTGTGGCAGGAAGAACATTACTATAAGCTGGGCCTTTGTAAAGACCATGCTCATTCTTAACTATCTGGGACAGGGAGCATGGGTGCTGAACAATGTTCCGACAGCAATGTCCGTGAATCCATTCTTTTCCATCATGCCGCAGAGCATGCTGTTCTTCGCCATCATCATGGCAACGGGTGCGGCAATCGTGGCAAGCCAGGCACTTATCAGCGGCACCTTCTCCATATTGAGCGAAGCCATGAACCTGCACTTCTGGCCGCGTATGCGAATCAAGCATCCTACCCATGTAAAGGGACAGCTCTATATCCCGATGATCAACTTTGCCATGTACATCGGCGTGGTTCTCATCATCCTGCTCTTTCGCGACTCATCACACATGGAGGCAGCCTACGGACTCGCCATCACCATCACCATGCTGATGACCACCCTTCTGCTCGGTTTCTACCTGCACAGCAAGGGCGTGTCGCGAGTCCTCACGATATTGTTTATGGGCGCATACTGCACCATCGAAGCCATCTTTCTGGCAGCCAACCTGTCGAAGTTTCTCGCTGGAGGATGGTGTACGATGCTCATTGGCGGAATCCTGTTCCTGATGATGTATGTATGGGTTCGGGCCATGAAGATACGCCGCCATTATGTCTGCACCAAACCGCTGGATGACTATTATCAGATTATCTCCGACATCAAAGCCGACGAGAGCATCCCCAAGTACGCCTCCAATCTTGTCTATGTAAACCATGCCGACAAGGAAGGCTCCGTAGACGACAAACTGCTCTATTCCATCATCAACAAGCAGCCCAAGCGTGCCGATCATTACTGGTTTATAAATATGGAGTTTGTAGATACTCCAGACACGCTCGAGTACAGCTGCGAGCCCCTGATTCCCGACACCCTCTACAGCATTACGATGCACATAGGTTTCCGCATAGAACCACGTGTGAGTCTTTATCTGCGACAAGTGGTGGAAGACCTTGTGGCAAGCAAGAAGGTAGATTTAAAAAGCACCTATCCTTCGCTTCGTAAGAACGGAATACCTGGCGATTTCCGGTTCGTCATCATTCATCGTGTATATTATCCGGAGAGTTCCGCCAACCGTCAGCAGAACTTGTTGATGACTTTCTACGCTCTTATCAGCAAGATAGGCATCGACGAGCCTAAGGCATTGGGCCTCGACACTTCTATGGTGGTGGTAGAACGTGTGCCCCTCATCATCAAGCAACGCAACAGAAACATCAGGCGCATCACGCAAATTGCGGAAGAAAAGTAAGTCCTGCCACAAAATCTTCTCATTGCTGTTGCTCCCTCGTTTCTTTTCGTTTAAGCATCGTAAAGTTGATGCTTGGGAAGACAATATTTGCATTTCTGATGCTCAATACTATGAGTTCGGCGCACAACAAAATCTTTGGTGCGAAATTCTTGAGTTTTGAGCGTGCAAGGATAA
>OIXX01000093.1_pt1 | contig 71188 bp, 52 predicted proteins | sample 1588161 | NCBI WGS metagenome assembly OIXX01 (sample SAMN03283274) | human gut metagenome | biome: human-associated habitat; material: feces | host: Homo sapiens | place: Peru | collected 2012 | reverse complement strand
CCTCCGACCTCATCCTTATCAGGGATGCGCTCTAACCACCTGAGCTACGGGCCCGTTCCTGCTGCACTGTTAAGCACAACGAATTGAAATAATACGTGATAATCAGCGAAAGTCAAAATCCGGTGCGTCTTCGGCGTGTCGTGACATAATGCAGACATGCCGAACAATCATCGTAGCCAGCGTAACAACAGTGGTAGAGCCAGCAGGGGAGTACGCAACCGCAATCGCACGCTATCCGAAGAAACCACGCAAATCGCTGGAATGACGGTGACCATCGTGCGTAAAGCCATCAAAAACATGTACCTGCGCATCAAACCGCCGAACGCGCAAATCGTCATTTCCGCACCTTCTCGCATGTCGCAAGCGGCAATCGCACGATTTGTGACGGAACACAAACCATGGATCGAACGCGCGCGACGCACCATGCTGCAAGCCAAGGATGAACAGATCCGTCAAAGCAATTTCAATGGTTTGGACGGTGTGAATGGTTCGAATGGTCCGGATAATCTGAATGGCCTGAAAAATTCAGGCGGCGTGGGCGATCGAAACAATCTAGGCGATCCCAATAGCTTGAATAATCCGCGCGCTTTCGTGTGGAACGACGCAGCGAAGGAACGGGCCGTACGGGCCATCAATGCGCAACTGCCGGTGCTGCTTGCGAAATGGTCGCCGATTATCGGGCGCGAGCCAACGCATGTCACACTGCGCGTCATGACGTCGAGGTGGGGGTCATGCACGCCGAAAACCGGCCGCATCCGACTCAACCTGCAGCTCGGTCTTATGGATCCCAGATTCCTGGAATACGTGCTTGTGCATGAAATGACGCACCTGTGGGAAAACGGGCACGGAGAGGGCTTTCAGCGGCGTATGAGCGCATATTTGCCGCAATGGAGGCAATTGCGGCGGGAGCTGAACCGTCACATTGTACTGTGACGTTCGCGATGCTGTTGCGTTCGCCGTTGCATTTGCCGTCACGCTGCCATACTGCGATGGTTTTGCGTAGAAGCGATGTTGTTGCATTGCCGGTGATGTTGAAATACTTGCGATATCACACCACTGCCGTCATATTGCGCGGATTGCCATGACTTGCCACGGCTTACGAATGTTTGATAACGACGTATAGGCGATTCGTATAGCTTTTTGTTCATAAGATGTTCAAAACGCTTAACATCCGCGATTTGCAAGCCTACAATCGTGACGACTGAAACGTTTGCGTGCAAACAGTTCACGCAGAAAGAGCGAATAAGTGAGGGAGGGGTCGATTATGGCTGTATTGAGAAAAGTCGGCATTATCGGCATCGGACACGTGGGCGCGCATGTTGCAAATGCCGTGCTTTCCGCAGGACTGGCCGAAGAACTGAAGCTGTGTGACGTCAACGAGCAAAAAGTGGTCAGCGAATGTCAGGATTTAAGTGACACGTTGGGTTTCTATCCGCATAACTGTGTGATCGGCAACTACGGCACGCAATACGAGCAGCTAGCCGACTGCGACGTGGTAATCAACGCTGCCGGCGACGTGAAAACCAGCGCCAAAGATCGTGACGGCGAACTGTTCGTCACTACCGACATTGCACGCACCTGGATCTCCCGACTGTTCAACGCAGACTTCCATGGTGTGATTATCACCATCTCAAATCCGTGCGATGTGGTCGCAACCGAAATCTGGCACATCACCGGCTACGATCCGCGTAAAATAATCGGCACTGGAACCGCGTTGGATTCCGCACGACTGCGCAACGCCATCGCGAAACGCGTCAACGTGGATCAGAAATCAATCGGCGCATACATGTTGGGGGAGCATGGCAATTCGCAGTTCGCCTACTGGTCGAACGTGAACATCGCAGGCAAGCCGCTCGCTCAACTCGCGCAAGACAATCCGCAACGATTCACCCTTGACGAGGACGAAACCGAGCAGGACGCCCGACGAGGCGGGTACCGCGTGTACGCCGGCAAAGAGTGCACGGAATACGCTATTGCAGCCACCGCGGCACGCCTTACGCAAGCCGTGCTCTGCGACGAACACTATGCGACCGCCTGCTCCACGCTGCTTACCGGCGAACAAGGCGAAAGCGGCAATTACGCCAGCCTGCCGTGCATCATCGGCGCGAACGGCGTTGAAGAAGTTCTCAATCCCACACTCACCGAAAGCGAACAGGCCAAATTCCACGCGTCCTGCGAGCATATTCGCGCCAATATCGCGCAGCTTGCATGGTGGGACAACGAATGCCATCCCACACTGCGTAACTGAATCTGTGATTAAATCTGCGGCTGAATCTGCAGTAAATCAACAGATTTAATAACATGACAAACGTAATAGACAGACTTGCGATTACTGATGTTGATATTGATGTTGATTGTACAAAAAACAACATTTACATAATCGCAAGCCTGTTTTTATTTTGATTTATTTCGATTAATTTCAGATTATTTTGCAGTCTTTACGGATTTCGTGGTATCGCCATCAACCGTATGCTTGCGGATTTCCAACGTTTCGATACGACGACCGTCCACTTTAGTGACGGTCATATCGTAGCCGTCGTCGGAAGACAGCACATCGCCGACTTCGCCCATCTTGCCAGTGTGCGCCAGAAAATAGCCGGCAACCGTCTCGTACGGGCCGTCCTCAAGCTCGATACCGGTCAAATCAGCGAAATCCTCAATCGTCATACCACCTTCGATAGTGGCGACGCCATTGACGAACGCGGTACGTTCCGTGCGTTCGCCGCCTTTCTCCTCTGGCAGATCATATTCGTCGCGAATATCGCCGACCAGCTCCTCCGTCATATCCTCCAACGTGACGATGCCGTCGGTACCACCATATTCGTCGATGACCACCGCCAGATGAATGCCACGCTTACGCAGCAATTCAAGGCTTGGCAGCAGCTTCGACGTGCCCGGCAGTGAAATGCCTTCGCGCGTCACGTCGGCAACCGTCTTCGCCTCGGGATCTCGAATGTCGAGCAGATCGCGCACATGCACGAAGCCGAGCACGTCATCGAAATCCTTGCCGGTCACCGGATAACGGGAATACGGCATTTCGCGAACGTATGCGGCCGCCTCTTCGATCGGCATGGCACCATCCAGGAACACCACGTCGGCACGTGGGCGCATCACTTCGGCCACAATCGTTTCGGACGCGTCGAACACGTCATCGAGGATCGTGCGTTCGTCCTTGCTCAAGTTCGTATTGGTGTTGACGAGCACGCGCAGCTCCTCGTCGGACACTTCGCTGTCGGTCTCGTTCGGGTCGAAACCAAGCAAGCGCACAATAATGTTCGTATTCTTGCCGATCAGCCAAATAATCGGCTTGCACACCTTCGCAAACACATGAATCGCAGGCACCACGGCACGCGCGATCTGCTCGTTGCGTTGCATGGCGATACGCTTCGGCACCAACTCCGAAATCACGATCGAACAGTACGAAATAATCAACGTCAGCACGATGGTGGTCAGGGGAGCGGCCACGCTCGTCGGCACGCCCCAACTTTCAACAATCGGCACAATGTATGGTGAAATCGACGATTCGCCGAACGATGCGGAAAGAAAACCGCTCAACGTCACGCCGATCTGCACGGTCGACAGAAACGTGTTCGGATCGCGTGCGATTTGTGCGACGCGCTTGCCGCGGACATCCTCCTGTTCCATTTGGTCGATCTGCGATCCGCGCAGACTGACCAACGCCAGTTCGGTGCCGGCGAACACGGAACCGAGCAGCAGGAAGATGAAGATCAGGAGGATATTCAAACCGAGTGACATGGTTCCAATCTAAAGCAACGGCATGTCAAAACAGCGCGACGCAACGGACTTGGAAGCCGTCTTTTCCGGAAAAACGTCAGAAGCTCAATACTTCGACTTTTCCGGTGTCGAGCTGGTAGCGTGCTCCGGTGATCATCAGTCGGTCCTTGTCGGTATTCGATTGCTCCTAGTCCAGTGGGGATAACATGACGTCGATATGATGTTGATATGGAGATTATGTATGTGTAAACTTTTGATTTCCTTTAGAAAATGTAGCTTAAGCTGATGATTATCCCCTAGAAAATGGTATTTTTGTTTAAAGCGACTATTCCTGTCAATTCGCCATTCCGACAGCAAATGGTGTATTGGGAAAGTTGATCGAGCGAGGTGCATCTATGAAACGTTGGATGATGAAACGGCTTATCGCATGGAAGAACGATGCGCATCGCAAGCCTTTGATTCTGGACGGTGCCCGACAGACCGGTAAAAGCTGGTTGGTTAAAGAGCTCGGACGCACTCAGTTTGAATCGATGGCGTATGTCTCACTGGAGAACAATGAGGCTATGGATCAACTTTTTTCCGGTTCTCTGCGTTCTGAACGGTTGATTGCAGGTATCGCTTTGGCTTCGCGAACGCGCATTGAACCCGGGAAGACTTTGATTGTGCTTGATGAGGTGCAGGCGATTCCCAGAGCCGTCGAGGCGTTGAAATATTTCGCAGAGGAAGCTTGCGAATACGCGCTGATCGCAACCGGATCATCGTTGGGCATCACCGTGCATCCAGGCACTTCCTATCCCGTGGGGAAGGTGGATCGCTACCGTCTATATCCGATGAATTTTCTGGAATTTCTGGACGCCGTTGGCTGCCATAATCTTACGGAAATCATCGAAAACGCGGATTTGGACATGATGTCGGTATTCCACGAGCAGCTCATGGAATGGCTGAAATACTACATGGTGGTAGGTGGCATGCCGGAAGCCGTCGAGATTTTCGCCGATACATATCCTGGTGCTGATTTCAATCGGATAATGCAGGTGCAGGAAGACATCCTGCAGGGATATCGCGGTGATTTTTCGAAGTATGCCGATGCGATGCCGAGGGGATTTTCCTTGCGCCTTGCACAGGTTTGGGATTCAATTCCCTCCCAGCTTGCGCGTGAGAATAAGAAGTTTCTTTATGGTGCGGTGCGTTCCGGTGGACGTGGCAAAGATTTTGAATTAGCGATTCAGCGGTTGCTTGATTCATCGATCGCATTGAAGGTCGCGCGGGTCACCGCTCCGGAATATCCGCTCAAGTCATTCGATGATGTCGATGCGTTCAAGCTTTATACATCCGATGTCGGTTTGTTGCGTACCATGAATGGCGCGAGTCCGGAGAGTATTTTGGATGGCGATTCGGTATTTGGTTCAGCGAAAGGCGCTTTTGCCGAGCAATTGGTATGTCAGGAACTTGTTTCGTACGGATTTGAGCCCCGCTATTGGACGAATGCCAATTCGACGAACGAACTTGATTTTCTTGCGCAGAACGATCGGTATGTTATACCGATTGAAGTGAAGGCCGGCATCAATCTTCACGCGAAAAGTCTGAAGGCCGCCATCAAACGATTCGGCTTTGAGCATGCTGTGCGGTTCTCGCCGTTGCCTCCACGCAAGGATGGTGACATACAGGATCTACCGTTGTATGCGGTGGCTGTGCTTGCACGTACAACGGCAGATCGACGTCTGTCATGAATCGTATAGAAAATCAGAAGCTCAATACTTCGACTTTTCCGGTGTCGAGCTGGTAGCGTGCTCCGGTGATCATCAGCCGGTCCTCCGCCAGCGCGCGCTGAATCACCGCGGACTGTTCCACCAGGTGCTCGATGGTGCGTGCGATGTGCACGCGCTCGAAATCCTCCGTCGATTCCAGCTCCGACTCGTGCGCCTGCCAAATCGAAAAACCGACGGTGCGCAGCATCAGCGATTTCGCGTTCAGAATACGTTCGTCAAGGTCGGCAACGTTGTCAGCGGCCATCAGCGAATCCTCCGCGTCGGCGGTCAACTCGTGCAACAACGCCTCGTATTCCTTGCATGCCTGCTTGATCGCGCCGCAATTCTGATGGCCGAGCACCACCAAAAGGCGTACGCCGAGCACATCCACCGCGTATTCCAAAGAGACGATCACAGCATCGTCTATGACCTGCCCTGCCGTGCGCACGGTGAACAGATCGCCGATGCCTGCGTCGAAGATGATATCGGGGCTGACACGCGCATCAGAGCAGCTCAATACCGCCGCATCCGGCTCATGCGTGTCGATAACCGCCTTGCGTGCTTCCACACTGCGGTTCGGATGTTCCAGCTTGCCTTCCGTGAATCTACGGTTGCCCGCCAACATGCGGCTCCACACGCCGCTTGCGGTGCCTTCCACGTCGTTCTGGTTCACAAATGTTTCGTCCGTCATTGATTCCACCTCTTTGTCATTTCATCACAGGCTATGGTTCATCATAAACGGTGTTTCTGAAGTTGTTTCGATTGAATCGCCATCTAAGGCAGAGGCTGAGGACGTTTTCTTGGAGATAATCACGCAGCTGTTCCTTGGCTCTGACGGTATCGTGCCGGACTCATCCAACCGAGCGACTGCCCCGGATTCTAAATAGACGTGCAACGCCTTGTCTAGGTTTGGAAGTGTTCAGTTTCTAATTTAAGAAGGCATTGCGCTTACAAGTTGAATCCGGGAACACGAGCGGGGAGGCCTGCGCCGTTTATCGGCACGGAACCTCCCCGCTCGCATCATCCAGGCGGTCAGCCGAAGATCAGCCCGTGTTCTGCAGGCCTGCTGCGACACCGGACACGGTGCACAGGATCAGGTAGGTGTAGTTCGCCTTCTGTCCGTGCGTGAGCTCTTCCTTGTCCACGCGCTTGCGTAGCGAGCCGAGGGCGAGCACCTGGGTGGCGGACAGCGCGTCCACGTACGGCGAGCGGATGCGGATGGCCTGGCCGAGCACGTGGCGGTGCTGCAGAGGCCACTTGTCGCCTACGATTTCGAGCACCCACTTGCGGGTAAGCTCCATCTCGTCGAGGACCTTCTTGTTGAGGTCCTCACGGTCTCCGAGAGCAAGGTACATCTTGGCGATGCGCTCGTCAGTCTTGGCCAACGACATTTCGATGTTGTTGATGAACGTGGAGAACAGAGGCCATTCCTCATATGCTTGACGCAAGGTGTCCAAATCGCCGAACTGCTCGCACGCGGTGCCCAGGCCGTACCATGCGGCCAGATTGATGCGTGCCTGCGCCCAGGAGAAGATCCACGGAATGGTACGCAGATCGTCGAGGGACTTGGCTCCAAGGCCACGTTTGGCCGGACGGGAGCCGATCGGCAACAGGCCGATTTCGGTCAGCGGCGTGACGGTGGAGAACCACGGTGCGAAGCCGTCGGTGTTCAGCAGATCGAGGAAGCGGTTATGCGCGGCCTCGTCGAGCTTGCTGGCCATGTCGGCGTACTTGGCGGTCATGTCCGTATTGCGCTTCTCCACGCTCGGAGCGGACTGCAGCAGCGTTGCAGCCGCAACGGATTCGACGTGGCGGATGGCCAGTGCCGGGTTGCCGTAGCGTGCGAAGATGACCTCGCCCTGCTCGGTGAGCTTGAAGCGGCACTTCACGGAGCCGACCGGCTGTGCGAGCACGGCACGGTTAGCCGGGCCGCCGCCGCGGCCGACGGCGCCACCGCGGCCATGGAACAGGGTCAGATCGATGTCATGCGATTCCGCCCACTTGGCGATGCGTTCCTGCGCGGAATGCAGGGCCAGGGTTGCGGAGGTCGGGCCGGCGTCCTTCGAGGAGTCGGAGTAGCCGAGCATGACCTCCATCTTGCCGCCGGTGGCTTTCAGGCGAGCCTGGACCTCTGGAATCTTGATCATTTCCTCGAGTACGTCCACCGAGTTCTGCAGATCCTCAAGCTGTTCGAACAGCGGAATCACATCGATGGTTGGAACGTCCTCGGGGTGGGAGAACGCCAGACGGTTCAGCTCGTACACGTCCTTGATGTTTTGGGCGCTCTTGGTGAAGGAGATGATGTAACGACGGGCGGCCTTGATACCGTTGCGCTTCTGGATGGAACCAAGGGCGCGGAAGGTGTCGAGCACCTCGTGGGTCATCGGCTGCAGTTCGCCACGCTCACCGTGCAGACCATGTTCGCGGATATCCTCCAGCGCCCGGGAATGCACGATGGAGTGCTGGCGGAACTCCATCTCGACCATATGGAAGCCAAAGGTCTCTGCCTGCCAGATGAGGTCCTGCAACGGGCCGTAGGCGGAACGTTTGGCGTTGGCTTCGGCGAGGGAGCGCTGCACGACCTTCAGGTCGGCGATGTAATCCTCGCAGGAGTGGTACATGAGATCAGCATCGCGGTCGATGGTGGCCTTCAGACGATCGGCCATGACCAGCATGACGGCACGGTGCAGCTCCTTGGTGGAGATCAGCGCGGCCTTGTCGGTCAGACGTTCGCTCATTTCCTTCTGATGGTTCCACAGGGTCTTGAGCTCGGCACTCGGCGGAGTGGTCTCAGCTTCCATCGTCAGGTTCTTGCCAACGCGGCGGGTCTCGATTTGCAACGCGCCCAGCACGTGGTCGCTGAACTTGCGGGCCACCTGACGGCTCACCTTGGCGGTGACATTCGGGTTGCCGTCACGGTCGGAGCCGATCCAGCTTCCCGGGTGGAAGAACGCCGGGCATACCGGCGGCACGAGGCCAGCCTTATCTCCGAGGACCCAATCGTCGAAACGACGGTACACCTGTGGAATGGTATAGAACAACGTATTGTCGAAAATATCGAGGATGGTGTCCGCTTCCTCAACTGGAGTCGGCTTCTTCAGTGCGATTGGAGAGGTGCGGAACAGCGCGTCGATCTCGTTGAAGAGTCGACGGGAGTTTTCCTTCTTGTCTGAACCGCCAAGCAGCTTGTGCGTTGCGAGCAGCTGGGAGATGCGGCGGATTTTGCCTTCCACGGCCTTGCGGCGGGCTTCAGTCGGATGCGCGGTGAACACCGGATGGAACTCGAGCTGGTCGAGCAGTTCCTTGGCTTTGGCCGGACCCATTTCGTTAATGAGCTGGTGGTAGGCGCAGGTCATTTCGTTCACTGGGTCGACGGCTTGGGTTTCATCTACGGCGGCCTCACGGCTGTGTAGCACGGAGACGCGGTAGTTCTCCTCGCATAGGTTGGCCAGATGGAAGTAGGTGGTGAAGGCGCGGGCCAGCAGCTGTGCCTCACGCACATCCGTTTTATCGATGATGTCGACGACCTTCTGCAGGTCATCCTGATCCGAATTCGTATCCGTCAGAATGCCGGAGAAGCGTTCGGCGCTAGCGTTCAGTGCGTGTTCGCGCACTTCATCGAACTTGGCCAGCAGCTTTTCGTCGAATTCGCCGAGAACCTCGCGAAGAATCTGCAGACACAGATCCATTTCTTCTTTGAGAGATGCGGGAAGATCGCGCTCTTCGGGACCTTTGGTTCCCGTGCCGGACGAGACGATAGCTGCGTCCGCAGGCGTGATCTGTTGATTATTATCTGCCATCAGATCTCCTTCTCCGAACCATCGGGTTGCTCGGTCTGTCGGTCCTTCGCGGCACCTCCGCGATTGTTTTGGCCATCTGTTGCGAGCCCACAGCCCTAAGTTCGGTCGGTAATACACGGCTATTGTATGCTCGGCAAATCGACAGTTTGGTTACGAAAACACCGGAAATGTCCGCATCGTGGTCTAGTGGTGTCCACAAAGTGAAATCGATGGAAATTTCGAAAAATCTCCGACCAGCCCACACGTTAGACCTGAACTTGTGAGCGCACAATACGAACATGAACATGAGACGAATTTCGAAAGCGCGGAAAAAAGCGCTTCGGCCGTCAGCAAATTCCATACACACTCCATTCCGCTCGATATGGAAGATATCGAACGGGATTGGGACAAGCCGGTCGCTGAAGCGGGAATCGCAGCAAAAGCCAGCGTGATCGTACGTGTCGGCATGCTCGATCTCGGCGCGGGCACCGGAAGCTTCCGTGTCCGCGAAATGATGCACCGCATCGCCTACCCGCTCGGCGTGCACGTACGCGCCGACGTGAACCTCACCGACATCGAAGCCTCCTGCACCGACGGCAAAGACCGCATCACCGAAGTCATCGACCTGCCAACCACCGGCGTCAATACGGAACGCATTTGGCTGCTCGAACACTTCGCTGACTGGTTCAACGTGAACCTCGGCAAAGGATCGATGTACCACAGCCAATCCGACGTGTCCGAAGGGCTTATGCAGCATCTTGACAAGCGTGATGCGTCGCAGGTGTCGGCCGACCTGTCGAAGCGTCTTCGCGAACGTCAGAAAGCCGAACAGAATCAGGAGGGATCTGACGATCCCGTGCTCGACGCGCTTGAAATGGTGACGGAACGCGCCGAAGCGACCGATACCACCGCGCAGCCGTTGCACTTGCGTGACATCGAAGCGGCAAGCGAGCAGCATAATCGCGGTGAACGTGAAACCGAACGTGAAACCAAGCGTGAAACTGCTAGTGCGGCCAACGTTACGTCAAGCGAATCGACCACGAAAAAAGCGCGCAAGAATCGCAATCACAAGCCACCAAAAGGCCAATACGCAGAACATTTCGACCATGTCGGCAAAGAAAAGAACCAAACGCAAGGCATCACCGTTCGTCAAGCGCACGAACGACTCAACATGATCGAACGGCGCAAGCCCCTGTATTCGCCGGCGTTCGCGGGATTCGCCTCGGCCTGCGCCTGCGCATCCTTCGTGTTCCTGCTTGGTGGCGGCCCCTTCGACATGATCGGTGCGTTCATCGGCGCGGGACTTGGCCACTGGTTGCGCCGTCGCCTGTTCGCCCACCATCTCAACCAGTTCTTCGTGACGTTCGTATGCGTGGCCGTCGCGGCACTCGCCTGCACGGGCACCCTGCGATTGATTGGTATTTTCGAGCCCGTCGCATTGCAGCATGACACGGCTTACATCGGTGCCATGCTGTTTGTGATTCCTGGATTCCCGCTGATTACGGGCGGACTTGATATGGCGAAAATTGATTTTCCGTCAGGCATTCAGCGCGTTGCGTACGTGTTGTGCATTATTTTGATGGCGACGCTCGCAGGCTGGATGGTCGCTTCGATCGTGCATTTGAATCCAGAAGGATTCGAGCCGTTGGGACTCAATCCGGTTGTCAATTGCCTATTGCGTTTCGTGTTCGCATTCATCGGCGTCTGGGGCTTCTCCACTATGTTCAATTCCCCGCAGCGTATGTGCCTTGTGGCCGCCACCATTGGCGCCATTACTGACACCTTGCGTTTGGAAATCGTTGACATGGGCGTTCCCGCCGAAGCCGGCGCATTCATCGGCGCACTGCTCGCAGGCCTGCTTGCCTCCGCATGGCGTTCTGCGGTTCATCGCAGCTGGCTCGCTCCGCATCTCGGCTACCCGCGCATATGCCTGACCGTGCCGTCCATCGTGATTATGGTTCCCGGTTTGTACATGTATCAAGCCATGTTCCACCTCGGCCAATTCGATACCTTGAACGCCCTCGACTGGGCTTTCCGTGCCTTCATGGTGATTATCTGCCTGCCGATCGGTCTGGCCATGGCCCGCGTTATCACCGATAAGTCTTGGAGATACGACATCTAAAAATTTGGCAATGGAGCGTTATCTGCGTTGATCCTCAGTCGGTGTACCTTCGTACACCTTCCTTTGGTATGCCTTGATACCGCACACATTGCCAAATGTTCCCCTAGGATTCCGAACGGTACATAACAACTCGCAGAGTTTCGGAATTTGGGCACGTAAATGAGATAAATGCGATTGTCGCAATGTTCGACCGGTACATTGGGACAATCGCATTTTTTCAGAAGAGATTCGAAAGAAATTCGTTTCGACAGAGATTTGAAGAAAGAGATTCGAAAGAAATTCGGCTAGAAATCTAAGAAGAGAGAATTCATGGTTACCAAAGATTTTTGGGTGCTGCTGGCGATGGTCATCTATTTTGTGGCCATGCTCACCATCGGCTTCATCTACTCCAAGCGATCCAATTCCTCCACTCGCCAGTATTTCGCGGGTGGTCGAGGCGTTGGTCCGTGGCTGACGGCTTTAAGCGCCGAAGCCTCCGATATGAGCGGCTGGCTGCTCATGGGCCTGCCGGGCGTCGCCTACTTCACCGGTGCCGCCGACCCGCTGTGGACGGCCCTTGGTCTGGCTCTCGGCACCTACCTCAACTGGAAGCTCGTCGCACGTCGTTTGCGCCGCTACTCCGTGGTGGCAGGTGACGCGATCACCATTCCGGACTTCTTCTCCAAACGATTCCATGACAAACGCAACATCGTCTCCACCATCGCGGCGCTGATCATCCTCGTATTTTTCTGTGTGTATGTCGGTAGCTGTTTCGTGACGGTCGGCAAACTTTTCTCGACCCTGTTTGGCTGGGACTACCATCTGACCATGGTGATCGGCGCTGCCATCGTGTTCGCCTACACCCTGATCGGAGGCTATCTTTCCGTGGTCGTGACCGACTTCATCCAAGGCTTGCTCATGTTTTTCGCGCTGGCCGTGGTGTTCATCGGTTCCGTCGCCTCCGTCGGCGGCGTCGACAACACCGTCGCCTTCCTCAAAGGTATTCCAGGCTTCCTTGACGGCACGCAAATGGCCACGCCGATTCTGAACGATGCCGGTGAGCAGATTATCAAGGCTGGTCAGGCCATGTTCGGCGCTCCTACCGAATACGGCGTGATCACCATGATTTCTATGCTTGCGTGGGGCCTTGGCTATTTCGGTATGCCGCAGGTGCTCGTGCGATTCCTGTCGATCCGCAGTTCCGAAGAGATCAAAAAGTCCCGTATCATCGCCACCACATGGTGTGTGGTGTCGCTTGCGTGCGGTGTGTGCATTGGCTTGGTTGGCCGTGCGATGATGCCGACGCAGTTCGTCACGCAGTCCGCTGCGGAGAATATTTTCATTGTGGTTTCGCAGGCGCTGCTGCCGAGCTTCATGTGTGGAATCGTGGTGTCGGGCATTTTCGCCGCGTCCATGAGCTCCTCGTCGTCATACCTGATTATCGGCGCTTCCGCGGTCGGTGAGAATATTTTCCGTGGATTGCTCTATCGCAAGGCCACTGATCGTCAGGTGATGATGGTTGCCCGCATCACATTGCTGGTTATGTTCATTTTCGGCATTGTGGTTGCGTTCGATCAGAATTCGTCGATTTTCCAGGTTGTGTCGTATGCATGGGCTGGTTTGGGCGCTTCGTTCGGTCCGCTGATGCTCTGCTCGCTGTATTGGAGCCGCACCAACAAATTCGGTGCGATTGCGGGCATGCTTTCCGGTACTGCGACCGTGCTGATCTGGCATAATCTCATCAAGCCGCTTGGTGGTGTCTTCGCTATTTACGAGCTGCTTCCGGCGTTCATTATCTCGCTGCTGTTCATTGTGGTGGTGTCGCTGCTGACTCCGGCTCCCGATGCTGAAGTGCTGCACGAGTTCGATCATTATCTTGATGATCCCGATGACCGCAAGGTGGATGACGATTTGGTCGCAGCGGAAATCGCTTCCGGCGAAAAGCGCGCGCAAATCTAATCAAACATAATGTGGCACATGCCATTCAGCCATCAGCAAAGGCCGGATTGCGTATTATGCAATCCGGCCTTTGCTGATGCTGAATTCTCAGTGTCATTGCAAGACCTTACTGTACGTGAATAGTGACTTTACACACTATTCACGTATACTTATAAAGTATGAAGCAAAGTGAGGCAATCAAAGTATTGAACCAGTGGGATCTGCATGGCAGATATGTGTATCTCAAACGAGATTTACGTAAACTGTTCCGCGACGAGCCCAAGGAAACGTTCGATGATTCGTTGTCTCGACTGGTCAAGTCGGAAATCCTCGTACGAGCGGCGCGCGGCGTGTATGTGTACGGGCTGACCCGCAATTTCAGTGATGCCACTGTCGATCTGATTGCGCGCAATCTTCGACGCGGATACGCTACTTACGAGTCTTTGGAAAGTATGCTCAGCGCTTATGGTGTGATCAGTCAAATTCCAGTGGATCGACGTACTTACATGACCACAGGTCGTTCTGGCGAATATCAGACTCCGTACGGTGCAATCGAATTTACGCATACGGCGCGGCCAATTACGCAGACCATTCCCGAACTGTTGCACCCTGAAGGGCGTGGCGTTCCGCTGGCGTCGAAGCAGCTCGCGCTCCGCGATCTCAAAGCCACCCGTCGCAATCTTGATCTCGTGGATTATGAGCTAATGGAGGAAACCTATGAGTGACATTGACGAGTTGCACCAGTACGCGATTCGCCTCGCGCAGGAACAGAATAGTTCCGGCATGATCATGACCATTGAAAAGGAGCTTCTGCATTACGAAATCCTCAATGCGATGGACGAAGGTGGATTGCTTGACCGTCTCGTATTTCAGGGCGGCACGAGCCTCCGTCTGTGCTATGGCGCAGAACGCTACAGCGAGGATCTCGATTTTTCTGGCGGTCGTGACTTTGACAGAAAAGGATTAGACACGCTTAAGGATTGCGTTGAGCATGCGGTGGGTGATCGCTATCACGTCTCCATCAGTGTGAAGGAACCTCGTCAGGTGAAATCTCTGGTCAGTGCATGGACCGTCATTGTGGACACGACTCCCAAGTACAAGGACGTTCCGCGGCAGCGTATCAAAATCGAGGTAGCGTCGATCGAGGCGCACGATCCGGTCATCCGTCCTTTGAAGGTGAATTATGAGGGGCTGGGTGACTATTCCGACATCATGCTGGCCGTGGAAAGCAAAGAGGAGATTCTTGCGGATAAGATCGAATCTTTCGTCTGCTCGGATCATGTGAGATACCGAGATTTATGGGATCTCGCGTGGCTGTCCAAGCAGCCGGGTGTTCAGCAGAACAAAGTTCAGGACCTCAGAAAACAGAAGGCTTCGGACTATGGCGAGATAAGCAAATACATGGAACGTTATCCGCTTGTGCAGGAGAAGATCGCGAATGCATTCGATTCGGATAAATTCGTTCATGAGATGAGTCGTTTTTTGCCTGCATCGCGGGTTAACCGTACTGTTGCTAAGCCATTGTGGCTTCTCGGTACAAGGCAGCAGCTTGCCGACTTGTTTATCGCGTACGCTCCTGATCTTGCTTGATAAGTTTTTAAAAGGTCGGATTGCACAATACGCAATCCGACCTTTGTTGATGCTGAAACGCTGTTTAAAGCATGATTATGGCGTTTCTGGAGCTTTAGTAGCGCATGCCCATGGCTTCGCGGACTTGCTCCAAGGTTTCGTTGGCGATGGCGTTGGCCTTCTTGTTGCCTTCGGCGAGCACGTCGCGCACGTAATCCATATCCTTGGCGAGTTCCTCGCGGCGGGCACGATGCGGCTCAAGGAAGCTGTTCACCGATTCGATCACATACGCCTTCAGCGCGCCCGCACCGGAATCGCCGATCTCCTCGGCGATTTCCTTCGGATCACGACCGGTGACCAAACCGGCGGTCGTCAGCAGTGCGGAAACCTGCGGACGTGCGATCGGATCGAACGTGATGCGACGTTCGGAATCGGTCGGACTCTTCTTGATAAGCTTAGCGGTCTCCTGCGCGGTGGCGCCCAACATGATGGAATTGCCGTACGACTTGCTCATCTTGCGGCCATCCAAGCCCGGAATTTCCGGCGCTTCAGACAAAATCGCGGCCGGCTCGGGGAACACCGGATGCTTCTTGGCGTAACGTTCGTTGAAACGACGCGCGATGGTACGCGTGATCTCGACATGCGGCAGATTATCCTTGCCGATCGGCACCACATTAGCCTTGCAGAACAGAATGTCGCATGCCTGATGCACCGGATAAGTCAGCAGCAGACCGGTCAATGCATGGCCGGAAGCTTCCATTTCCGACTTCACCGTAGGATTGCGATGCAGCTCGGACTCAGTCACCAACGACAGGAACGGCAGCATCAGCTGGTTCTCCGCAGGAACGGCGGAATGCGTAAAAATCATGGTCTTTTCCGGATCGATGCCGGCAGCCATGTAATCAAGTACCAAATTGAGCACATTGTCTTCGATATGCTCGGTTGTGTCACGATCGGTGATCACCTGATAATCGGCGATGATGATATTCGAATTCACGCCGCGATTCTGCATGGCGACGCGCTCACGAATCGAACCAAAATAATGGCCGAGATGCAGGCGTCCGGTCGGACGGTCGCCGGTAAGCATGGTGAACTTGCCCGGATTCTGTTCGATTGCGGCGAGCGTTGCGTCGGAACGCTTCTTCGCGGCGAGGAAGCTCGCGCTCATTTCATTGCCGACAGCGGTGATCTGCTGCTCCTGGGTTTCGTCCGTCATACGTGTCCTTTTCTTAAGAAAATCAGCGATTTTATCGTAAAAGTCTGAGCCGACAACGAAATATGGCACAACAAGTGGTACTCTCTTGTTTGATGAATTGATAGCACAGTAATCCTCAGGGGGTCAGATGGGCCGCGGACGTCAGAAAGCCAAACAGCAGAAAATAGCCCGAAAGCTCAAGTACCTGACCACCGACACCGATTACGATGAGCTCGCCAAGGAGCTCGGTGCCCAGGAGCCTGGTTCGGGTTCTTTTGATCCTTTCGCCGATATCGAAGCAAAATATTCTCACGATGCGGACGCTGAAGATGAGATTCCTGAAGATGTTCAGGAGTCCACGCAGGGCGACGCCGAGGATGACCTCGACGAGTACGCGAAGTGGGCCGCGGAGGCGGCGGCGAAGGCCACGAGCGGAGAGTTCCCGGCAGCCAAGTCCGCCGCACCGAAGCCACACAAGCCCATCCCGATGCCGATGCCCAGCGTGCTGAAGCCGAAGAAGCAGGACTGATCGGCATATCAGGTACTTTGTGAAACCGCGATGCGGATATGCCTGCTAGGTGTATCCGCATCGCGGTTTTGCTATACGTTTTGTGCCTATGGCGGTCTTCTCGCAGCCTGTCACACCAACGGCAGTAGATCGCTCAAATCGTCACGTTCGCCGACGGCGGTGATGCGGCCGGCATCTTTTTCCTCCTGCCAGTTGGTGATGCCGGTGGCGAGCCGCATCCACACGTCCGGCTCCAGTTCGATCACGTCCGGCGGTGTGAGATTATGCGGATCGGATGCCGGTCCGTCGAGAATCTTGATGGCGCCCCACGGTGCGACACGCACTTCCACGCCCTCTCCGGGCGCTTTTTTCTCCAGCAGATGCAGCGAGTAGCGCACCGCCATCGCCCACAGCTGGCGTGGCAATCGTGGAGAGAATTCCAGACGGAAATCGCGTGCCGCGTCGGTATTCGTGGGAATACTGTCGGTGATTATGCGATGAGACGTTTGCAGCCATTGCGCAAATGCGTCATGTCCCTTATGCAGATCTTGTTCTCTAATAACAGCCATACGTGTTATTTTGTCGCTTGCAAGCGACTATGATGGGGTGTTGCAGACAGCGTAGTCACAACTGAATAGGGGTGTGAAGAGAAGAAAACTATTTGCGATTGCTGACAGCGTTCGCAGTTTTGTTGCATGTCGTTTGCATGTTGTTCACAACGTTTCGGCAGTCGACTTGCATTATTTTTGCAAACGAATGCTGACCTGTAATCGCTTGAAATTTCGTCTTTTTTCTGATTATGTAGTATGCTGTGTATGAGAACGTATGCATGATGTTACTTAGTGTTCATGTAGCCGCTAATGCAAGGACGCTGGAGCAAGGCATAATGTTTCTGGAGAGTAATCCGTCAAAGGGAGTCGATTAATGACTGAAATTACCGCACCGAAGTCCGCGGTCACCGCGGAGCAGTTCGCAGACGAGATCCGCGAGCAGCTGAAGTACACCCAGGGCGTCACCGTCGAACAGGCCAAGCCGGCCGACGTGTATGTCGCCGCGTCCGCCGCGGTGCGCCGCCACCTCATGGATTCCTGGTTCAAGACCCAGGCTGACATGGTCAATGGCAACACCAAGGCAGTCGGCTACCTGTCCGCAGAATTCCTCATGGGCAAGCAGCTGCGCAACGCTCTGCTCAACGCCGGTCTAACCGAGCAGTTCAATGCCGCGGTCAAGGAACTCGGCTTCTCCGTGCAGGACGTCGTCAACGCCGAGCACGAGCCGGGCCTCGGCAACGGTGGTCTCGGCCGTCTGGCCGCCTGCTTCATCGATTCGCTCGCTTCGCTGGGAGTGCCGGCATTCGGTTATGGCATCCAGTACAAGTACGGCATCTTCGAGCAGAAGTTCGACGAAAACGGCAAGCAGATCGAAACCCCGGACTACTGGCTGACCAACGAAGAGCCGTGGGGCCACATCGACTACAACCGCGACCAGAAGGTCTCCTTCGGCGGCGAAGTCGTCGAAGAGAACGGCAAGAAGGTTTGGAAGCCGGCTTGGTCCGTGCGTGCAGTCCCGGTCGACTACATGGTTCCGGGCTATGCTTCCGGCCGTGTGAACACCCTGCGCCTGTGGACCGCCAAGAGCTACGACGAGTTCGACCTACTCACCTTCAATAAGTCCGAGTACCTTGACGCCGTCAAGCCGCAGGTCGAAGCGGAAAACATCTCCAAGATCCTGTATCCGGAGGATTCTACCCCGCAGGGCAAGGCGTTGCGCCTCGAGCAGCAGTACTTCTTCGTGTCCGCCTCCATCCATGACGCCATCCGCGTCTTCTACCCGGGCCAGGACAAGCCGGATCTGACCACCTTCGCAGACAAGATCACCTTCCAGCTGAACGACACCCACCCGGTCATCGGCATCCCGGAGCTCATGCGCGTCCTCATGGACGAATACGGCTACGATTGGGACACCGCCTGGACCGTCACCAACAAGACCTTCAACTACACCTGCCATACCCTGCTTCCGGAAGCCCTGGAAGTGTGGCCATCCAAGCTCATCGGTGAACTTCTGCCGCGTCACCTCGAAATCATCGAGAAGATCCAGGACCAGTTCGCAGCTGAGCTCAAGACCAAGGGCGTCGACGAAGCCACTATCAAGGACATGGCCATTTACACCGGTGACTCCGTGCGCATGGCCTACCTGGCCACCTACGGCGGCTCCCACGTCAACGGCGTTGCCGAGCTGCACTCCCAGCTGCTCAAGGACGTCACCCTGAAGAACTTCTCTGACGTGTATCCCGACAAGTTCACCAACGTGACCAACGGCGTGACCCCTCGCCGCTTCGTCAAGCTCGCCAACCCGCGCCTGTCCGACCTCATCACCGAAGGCCTCGGCACTGACAAGTGGGTGAGCGACCTCGAACTGCTCAAAGGCCTCGAACCGCTTGCCGCGGACGACGAATTCGTCAAGAAGTTCGCTGCCGTCAAGCAGGCCAACAAGGTTGACTTCGCCAACTACGCCAAGCGCGAATACGGCTTCGACATCGACCCGAACACCATGATCAACACCATGGTCAAGCGTCTGCACGAATACAAGCGTCAGGCACTGAAGATCCTCGCCGTGATCGCACGCTACGCCGACATCAAGTCCGGCAAGATCTCCGCCGACAACGTCATGCCGCGCACCATCGTATTCGGCGCCAAGGCCGCTCCGGGCTACTACCTGGCCAAGCAGACCATCCAGCTGATCAACAACGTCGCCCGTGTCATCAACAATGATCCGGACGTCAAGGGCAAGCTGAACGTCTACTTCCCGTGGAACTACAACATTCGCCTCGCACAGCACCTCATCCCGGCCACCGACCTTGACGAGCAGATCTCCCAGGCCGGCAAGGAAGCCTCCGGTACCGGCAACATGAAGTTCGCTCTCAACGGTGCCATGACCGTCGGCACCCTCGACGGTGCCAACGTCGAAATCCGTGAGCGCGTCGGCGCTGAGAACTTCTTCCTCTTCGGCATGACCGTCGACGAGGTGGACGCTCTCTACGCCGAAGGCTACGAGCCGAAGAAGTACTACGAGGCCGATCCGCGCCTCAAGGCCGCCATCGACATGGTCGCAGACGGCACCTTCTCCAACGGCGACAAGACCGTGTATGAAGACCTCGTCCACGATTGGCTCACCAAGGACTGGTTCATGACCCTCGCCGACTTTGGCGCCTACACCGCCATCCAGTCGGAAATCGAGGCTCTCTACGCCCAGCCGCTCGAATGGAACCGCAAGGCCCTCATCAACGTGGCGAACTCGGGCTACTTCAGCTCCGATCGTTCGATGGAGGATTACCTCGAGCGCATCTGGAAGACGGGTCCGCTCGCAGACTGACGGAGCGTTATCTGCGTTGTGGAAGGCTCGACGTACCTTCGTACGCCTTCGCCTTCCACGCCTTGATACCGCACGCGTCAGTCCACTCGCTCCGCTCGCCTGATAGCGCTAGGTAAAGAGTGATGACGAAGGGACGATTCTTTGGAATCGTCCCTTTTTATGTCTAGATAACAAAAAGCCCTGCGCAAAAGGGCGGCAGGGCTTTGAAAAGAAGTAGGAATCAGGCGGCTTCGGGAGCGGCGGCGGCCTCAGTGTCGGCTTCCTTGGCTTCTTCGGCATCCTTGGTCAGACCAAGATCGACAGGAGACGAGCTGTTCTCCCACGGCTCCTCCCACGGATCGTAATCCGGATTCTGCTGCTTGTACACATACAGACCGACGACACCAGCAAGCAAAGCTCCGAAGAGCAGTGCGAAGAACTTCCAACCGTTAGAAGACTTGTTCTCCATGACGGCTCCTTTCCCAAATATCGGCGAACATTGGCTGACCTGCTCGTTCAAGCCAACTCTGTTCACTATCTTAATTCCTTGAATGTGTTGATTGGGTGGATTTACGCGCCGAGGATTCACAAGAATGCAATCATTTGCAATGATTTCGCAGATTCGCGGATTCGCACGTTCCAGTAGGGTTGAAACATGGCTTATCAACGTTTCAGTCTGTTTCCCGATTCCCCGTCATTCAAAGACCTCTGCTCTGCACGTTCCATGCGATACCGCTGGCGTAACGGCGATCCCGTGATCACCGTCGCGATCATGGTGATATGCGTCGCGGTCTGGATTGTCGAAACACTATTGAAAATCGCCTGGCCGGCCGGCTACAACGCGTTCGTCGGCACAGGCGTATTCATGCCCGCGCTGGCGACCCACCGCCCATGGACCTTCATTACGTCAATGTTCCTGCACCAGCCGGCCTCCCTTTGGCATATTCTCTTCAACATGCTGACCTTGTGGTGCGTCGGGCCTGTATTGGAACGCATGATGGGGCATCTGCCATACCTCGCGTTATACGTGCTGTCAGGACTTGGCGGAAGCGCCGGCATGATGGTCTGGGCACTGTTTTCGCAAAACGGTTGGCTGACATCCGCATATGGCGCTTCCGGCGCGCTATTTGGCCTGTTCGCGGCAATTCTGGTGGTCTACCAGCGTATTGGCATAGACATTCGATCCATGCTGATCTGGATGCTCATCAACTTCCTGATGCCGATCATCACGCCGAACATCGCGTGGCAGGCGCATATCGGCGGATTCATCATCGGAGGCGTGTTCGCCTGGCTGCTAGTTTCCGGCCTGCATGCGTTGCGCGGCAAAAGCCTGCAGCAGCGCACACTGATTTACGGCGTAATTATGTTGGGCGTGATTATTGCGATTGTCGTCGCGTGTAATATGAGCAATCCACTTCGTGTAAACCCCCTTCTTGGCATGTTCTTTTAGGTGGTAGGTAGGAGAAAAAGAAGGTTTGGGGAATTGCGGATATGCACTTATCCACATTTGTGGATAAGTTTGTGGATAAGTTGGAGGCTAGCTGTGGGTAAGTCGGGGATAACTCGGTGCATTATCCACAAGGATATTCACAAAACGGCGAATTCCCCGGCTTTTCAACGGTGGAAAATGTGGATAACTTGCCTGTGCATAGCGAAAAAATGGGGAAAATACCGCCCTATATCTTGTGGGCGGTCGTAAAACTGTCCACAAGATATAGATGCTATCCACATCCGTCCACAATAATCCACGACTTATCCACATCGTGTGAAACTAGAAAATCCCCAGAATGACGACGGATCAACAAAACGAAATCAGGTACGTCACCAATGACAATCATGAATGATGAGACGCGCGAATTCGTGGCGATGCATCGCGACGAGGACGTGCGCGAACTGGCGTTGAAGGCCAAACGTGTGGAAGGGCTCGACCTGTCGTTGGCTCTCGACCAGATTGCCGGATGGCAGATTGCAAGCAAAAAACTGCCGCAATGGGCCTCATGCGGGGGAATCATATACCCTCCGCACATTTCCATGGAACAGTGCTCATCGCAGTTCACAGCCCAATACAAGTCTGAAATCGCACAAACCCTGCTTGCGTCGGCCGCAACCGTGCGCGCCAGAGTGTCCGATTCTGCAGAATCGGACACATTGGTGGCGAAAAGGGCGATGGTGGATCTGACGGGCGGGTTCGGTGTGGACTTCTCATATCTGGCGCGCGGATTCAGCCAAGCCACTTATGTGGAACGACAGCGGCACCTGTGCGATCTGGCCGAGCACAACATGGCCGCACTGGGGCTCGACCAAGCGCGTATCGTGTGTGGCGACGGCGTGGAATACCTCAGGCAGATGGATCCGGTGGATCTCATCTACGTCGATCCGGCCCGCCGCGACGAGCATGGCGCGCGCACCTACGCGATCGAGGATTGCACGCCGAACGTACTCGAATTGCGTGACCTGTTGCTTGCCAAATCGCAGTGCACGCTGGTCAAACTGTCTCCCATGCTGGACTGGCGCAAGGCGGTCGCCGATTTCGACGGGGCCGTACGCGAAGTGCATATTGTGGCCACCGGCAACGAATGCAAGGAACTGCTGCTGGTACTGGGACGGCCGGCGCAGGCGGATGCGCGCGACGGCGTGGATGGCGCGGGTTCGCACCGGCGTCCTGCGGCGCGCGCACGCATGGGGCAGATGGATATGTGGACGAGACGGACGGACAACGACAAGACGCCGTTGGCACGCACGCGCGTGGAGCAGATGAATGGCGGCATGGATTCGGCAGGCACGGTGGACTCGTTTGACGGTGAATCGAAAGCCGAACGTACCGCAGCCGCATCGCATGATGGCCGGTATGCCGCGCCGCACATGTTCTGCGTGAACGACGATCAGCGGATCGACTATGATTCTGCCGCATATACGCAAGGCCTGCGCATTGGCGGCAAACCGCTGCCGGAGGTGAAAAATTACTTGTATGAGCCGAATGCGTCGATTATGAAGGCCGGCTGTTTCGATCTGGTCGAGGAACGATTCGGTGTGACGCAGATCGGCCCGAGCAGCCATCTGTTCGTGTCGGAACAGCAAATCGCCGATTTTCCGGGACGAGGATTTGCGATTGAAGCAGTCGGAAGCATGAACAAAAAAGATACAAAACGATTGCTGAATGGTGTGAAACAAGCGAATATCGCGGTACGTAATTTCCCGCTTACGGCACCGCAGTTACGCAAGAAATTGAAGCTTGCCGACGGTGGGACGGTCTACCTGTTTGGTACCACCATGCAAGGCGGCGATCATGTGCTGCTGCGTACGTCGAAAATCTGAACAAGCGAACCGGAAATTAAGAAAAGCACGAGACAAGTGATAGGTGAGTCGCAGGAATAGCAAGGCGATTGCGAAAGAATCATAAAAGGGTATGCGAAAAGGGCGTCTGACCGTGCGAAGAGTACAGACGCCCCTACTTCAAACGTGCTACCGAAGCTGCCTAAACGATAAACGTGAAACGGTGGGTCAGCGCCACCACATGGTCATGATGAATCCGACCATGATGATCGCGAACGCGATGGCCAGATTCCATGCGCCGATGTTCGGAATCGGGTAGTTGGAGGTCAGGTAGTAGACCACGGCCCAAACCAGGCCGATGATCATCAGCGCGCAGAACAGAGGCACGAACCAGCGTGGATTGGACTTGGTGCCCTTGATGGTCTCCTCCACGCGACGGGTGTTTTCCGCCTGACGGTTCATCATGCGCTGCATCTGCGGACTCAGGGAATCCTTATCGACGGTGGCATTCAGTACCGCTTCGACGCGGTCCATCGGAATGTCGAGATCGTCATCGGAATCAGCGGAAGCGGATTCGACGGTGGTCTCCTCAGCGGCATTCTGAACGGTTTCGTTGCCCTCTTCAACGGCAGCAGTGTCGTCCGTGGACTGCAGATCGTTCTGATCGTCCGCGGTGGTTTCGTGCAGCTCTTCGTCAGCCATCAGCATAGTCTCCTTTAATAGGCTAAAAGTCATAATAGTGGGTAGACTCGAAAGCGGCGAACTCACAGCGCAAAAACTGTTCTCGATCAGAGCAAATGCTTAATAGGAGTCAGGAAGGTCCGCATGGCGAAGCACACCGGAAAGCACACCGCGAAACGGTCGAAAGCGGCTGGAGCGGCGGCAGTCCTCGTGCTCATGTTCTCCGGATTCCTGCTTGCCACAAACCTGCGCGTGAACCGTTCCGTCGTGGTGACCAACGATACTGCCGAACTTGTGGAACAACGCGTGAAAAAAGTCAACTCCCTGCAGGCGGAAGTCGACGCGCTCAGCTCCCGCGTGAACGATTTGAGCAAAACACTGAGCAGCCAAGGCGACACCGACCCGCAAGACAGCGAAAGCGCAGGCAACGGTACCATGCTGCCTGCGGTGGAAGGTCCCGGACTCGTGGTGACGCTCGACGATTCGCCACTCTGGGAAAACATGATCGACTCCAGCGGATCGACATCCAACATCAACGACTACGTGGTGCACCAGCAAGACGTCGAAGCCGTGGTGAACGCGCTGTGGGCGGGCGGCGCGGAATCCATGATGATCATGGACCAGCGCGTGCTTTTCAACTCCGCGGTGCGCTGCTCCGGCAACGTGTTGCTCCTGCAGGGCAAAAAGTATTCGCCGCCATTCACTATTTCCGCGATCGGGCCGGTCGACAATATGAAAAAAGCGCTCGACGATTCACAGGACGTGACCATATACCGGCAGTACGTCAGTGCGTTCGGCTTAGGCTGGCAGGTCGAAGAAAAAGAGAAACTGCATTTCGAGGCGACCGACGCTCTGCAGCAGCCGCTGCAATACGCGCAGGCGATGAGCGACGGAACAGGAGAAACGCAGTAAACGGACGAAACGCAGCAATTACAAGATGTGCAGGAATCGCAAGAGGGGAAGTAAACGATGAAGCACGTGGCACATAAACAACGCCGCAAAAGCGTGGTATGGACGATACTTGGCATACTCGCCGAACTCATGCTGACCGCAGCGGCCATCTGCGCGCTTTACATCGCATGGCAAATGTGGTGGACGGGCGTGCAAGCCGAACACAACCAAATTGAAACGCGCCAATCCGTATCATGGTCCGACCCGGGCCAATCCGACAACGTCACCATCGCGCAGGCGCAGGAAGGCGACCCGCCAACGCAACCGCAAAGTGCGCAGGAAGGCGAGCTGATCGCCCAAGTCTACGTTCCGCGATTCGGCAGCCAATGGCAACGCAACCTCGTTGAGGGAACTTCCCTCAACGAACTCAACAAACATGGCCTCGGCCACTACAAAGACTCGCAGATGCCCGGACAAGTCGGCAACTTCGCCTTCGCAGGCCACCGCAACGGCTACGGACAGCCACTCGGCGATGTCGACAAACTGCAGGAAGGCGACCTGATTATCATCCGCACGCAGGATTACTGGTACGTGTATCACTACACGAGCCACAAAATCGTGCTGCCGACCGACATCGAAGTGGTCGCCGCCAACCCCAAAAATCCCGGCGCTACGCCGACCAAACGCATGCTGACCATGACTACGTGCGAACCGAAATATTCCACGCCGACACACCGCTGGATCAGCTACGCGGAATTCTCATACTGGGCGAAAGTGTCCGACGGCATCCCCCAGGAGCTCGCATCCACCGACTCCAACGGTAAAGTCAAATTCGTCAACAACGAAAAATCGTCGATCGTCGCATCCGTCAGCTCGCTTGAACCGTGGATTTTCGGCGCGCTTGCCGCATACGTGATCATCTTCCTTTCCGCGCTCGTGGCATGGCGTTGGCCGTACCTCGCCGACGTGCGTGCGGGACGTCGCGAAAAGCCGGAATTCAGCTTGTACGGAGGATTGATGCGATTACAGCCGGGCGTACTTCCGATTCGACTCGTGCTGATGGCATTGTTGATTTTCGCGGCGGCCGCATCGTGCTTTGAGTGGCTGTTCCCGTGGGCTGCGACGAATATTCCGGCATTGCAGGAAATGTCGAATTACACGGCCGTATAAGGCGCTTTTTGCGGTTGCTGCGGTTGCTGCGTGAGACGCGCGTCATGTCATGACATGTTGCGCACGTAGACTGCTGTTCAAACGCAAGTATTCGCACAACGCAAGCATTCGGAATATTCGAAGGATTTGAGGCATTCGAACGATTCGAAATATTCGGATGCCGGCATTCCAACGTCGATAGGAGCATGATGACCGATTCCGCACGCATTCTGGTCGTGGATAATTACGATTCGTTCGTGTACACGATCGTCGGATATTTGAAGACGTTGGGTGCCACGGTGACGGTGGTGCGCAACGATGCGATCGACCCGAGCGAGGACGGTGTGATCGACGAATATGACGGCGTGCTGATCTCCCCAGGGCCTGGCGCTCCGGCGGAATCCGGCGCCAGCGAAGATATGATCCGCCTATGCGCGGAGCAGTCCAAGCCCATGTTCGGCGTTTGCTTGGGCATGCAGGCACTGGCCGAAGTGTTCGGCGCCACCGTAAGCCATGCGCCTACCATCATGCATGGCAAAACCAGTTTGGTGGAGCACATCGACGACGAGATCTTCGAAGGAGTGGCCAATCCTATGACCGCCACTCGCTACCATTCGTTGGCCGTGGAGCCTGATTCCGTGCCGGAAGAGCTGGTGGTGACCGCGTGGACGCAGAGCGACCACATCGTGCAGGGCATTAAGCACCGCAGCAAGCCGATGTACGCGGTGCAGTTCCACCCCGAATCCGTGATGACTCAGGACGGCTACCGATTGCTTGCGAACTGGCTGAAGGTGTGCGGGCAGGAGAACGCGGTGGAGCGTTCCGCCGGATTGCAGCCGAAGGTCGCGGCCTGAAGGCACGAAAACACGTGAAACGTAAGGACTGCAGGGAATCACGGAATACGTGAATCGCGCGAAAATTTCGGGAACGCATCTCAGGAAAACGTGAGTTTCGTAAAACGCAATCGTAAGCATGAAGGCCCGGCTGGGGATTTCCAGTCGGGCCTTCATTGTGAATTATGGCGGCTATCGCGGTTGTGACGATCGATCAGTTGCCTTCGCCGGGAGTGGTGCTGTTGCCGCCGTTGTTGCCGTTGTTGTTATTGCCGCTATTGCTGTTGTTGCCGCCGCCGTTGCCTGCATTATCGGTGCTGGAGGATTTGGTGGTCAACGTGATCGTGGCTCCGCTATCGGACTGGGTACCGGCGGTTGGAGACATGCCCGTGACGGTGCCATCCTCCGGACCGGAAACCGTGACCTGGAAGCCGTAGCTTTCCAGCAGGCTCTTGGCATTCGCATAGCTCATGCCGATCACGCTGGGCACGCTGATCTGCTGCTTGCCGGTGGACACCCAAATCGTGACCGTGGTACCAGCCTCGACCGTGCTTCCGACACCTGGATCGACGCGGGTCACAGCGCCGGAAGCGATGGAATCGGAATACTCGCTTTCGATGGTGATTTGTGTCAGACCGGCCTGCTTGAGCTGCTCAATGGCCGAATCCTTCGGCTGTCCTATCAGATTGTCGGGAATCTTGGTCATGCCGGACGAAATGTACAGCGTGATGATCGTGCCCTCGGTTTGCTTCGAATTGGCGGCAGGATCGGTGCTTACCACCTTGTCTTTTTCGATGGATACGTTGTCTACCGTGCGCACGTTGCCCACTTTGAAGCCGGCGGCCTCAAGAATGGACTTCGCATCGTCCTGGCTCTTGTTCGACACATCCGGCACCGCGACCGACTGCGGGCCGGTGGAGAACCATACGGAAACCGTGGAGCCCTTGGCGACCTTCTTGCCGCCCTTTGGATTCTGCTTGGTGATTGTGCCCTTCGGCTTGCTCGAATCGGAATCCTCGCGGGCGTCGAGCTTCAGGCCTTTGGCTGCGAGCTGCTCTTCGACGCGCGCCTCGGAAATATTCGCCGTGGCGGTGAAATCAGGCACTTCCACCATGTCAGCTGCGGAGTCGCTCTTGTTCAGCATGAAGAACACGCCCAGAATGACCAGCAAAGCCACCAGACCGCCCACGACAGAGCCGATAATGATCTGCTTCTTCTTGCGTGCCTTCGCGGCCTCCGCACGCTGTTCCGCACGGGTTTTCGTGGCAACGCCGTTCTGCGGGTTCGGCACGGCCTCAAACTGGCCTGTGACGGGATTGAACGCCTGCGTTGCGGCCGTTTCACCGGTAGGGGTCATGGCCACGGTATTCGCGGTCATTTCGGCCTGCTTGCGGGCCTTCATATTGGTCAGATCGGTCAACGGATTGAACGCGGCAGCCATCGGCACACCGCCGTTCATGAACGTCAGCAGATCGTTCTTGAATTCGGAAGCCGTGGCGTAACGGTTCTGACGATCCTTCGCCATCGCTTTCGCACAAATCGAATCCCACATCTTCGGCAATCCTGGAACAACCGAACTTGGGGGAGTGGCGACCTCTGAAACATGCTGGTAGGCGATCGCCACTGCGGAATCGCCGGTAAACGGCGGCCTTCCAGTAAGCATTTCATACAGCACACAACCTGCGGAATACAGGTCGGAACGCATGTCGACGCTTTCGCCGCGCGCCTGTTCGGGAGACAGATACTGCGCGGTGCCGACCACGCCCTGCGACTGCGTCATCGTGGCGGCGGAATCGTCGAGCGCGCGGGCGATGCCGAAGTCCATGACCTTGACCACGCCCTGCTCGGAAATCATGATGTTGCCGGGCTTGATGTCGCGGTGGATGATGCCCATGCGGTGCGAATACTCGAGCGCGTTGAGCACGCCCATCATCACCTGTTCGGCGTCGCGCTGGCTCAAAGCGCCGTTCACTTTGAGAATGTCGCGCAGGGTCTGGCCCTTGACATACTCCATCACCAGATACGGCAGATGCTCGGTCTGGCCGGTTTCGGTGGTGACGACTTCCTCGCCCGAATCGTAGATGTTCACGATGTTGGGATTGTTCATTTGTGCCACGGAATGGGCTTCGCGACGGAAACGCTCAAGGAAGATCTTGTCGTTGGCGAAGTCGGCGCGCATGATCTTGACCGCGACGGTACGCCCAAGACGCGTATCGAGCGCCACGTGCACTTCGGCCATGCCGCCACGGCCGACCAGTTGGCCGAGCTGGTAACGTTCACCAGCCAAAGAGGTAGGCATGTTGATGTTCATCCCTGTTCCTTCCCATCAGTGATCAAGGAGATATGAGGTCTGCTGACCACGCGGCGCGGAAGCCTTCCACCCGTAGGCACCACCATCGTGTCAGCCAATTGTGTCTGCTGGTCGAGCAGACGGCGTTCGATGCGGGACAATGTGCGCGACACCGTCAACGCGTCCTTTGGACGGTCAAGGGGATCCTTGGCCAGCATTGACATGACGAATTCACGCAGCTGCACATCGACGGAGTCGGGCAGCGGCGGAACCGGATTGTTGACATGGGCTGCGGCGATGTCAACCGGCGTGGCGCCCGTGAACGGACGATGCCCGCACAGGCCCTCGTAGGCGACGACGCCAAGCGAATAGATATCGGATTGAGGCGTGGCATGCTGGCCCTGCGCCTGCTCCGGGGAAATGTACTGCGCGGTGCCCACCACCATGCCGTCCTGCGTGATCTGCTCCTGATTAGTGGAGTAGGAGACGCCGAAATCGGTGATCTTCACCTCGCCGGAATCGGACACCATGATATTCGCCGGCTTCACATCGCGGTGGATTACGCCATGCGAATGAGCGACGAACAGGCCACGTGCGGTCTGGATGAGAATCGGCAGCAAGCGGGTCGGCTCCATCGGACCGTTCTGCTCGTGAAACAGGTCGGCCAACGACTTGCTGGGCACATACTCCATAACGAGGAAGCCTATGCCGTCATGCTCGTAATATTCGAACAAAGCGGCGATGTTCGGGTGTGCAAGATTGGCGGAATTATGCGCTTCCGCACGCAAACGAAGCAGTTTGGCCTCCTGCGTGACCCCTAAATCGCCACGCAACGCCTTGATGGCCACCGGGCGGCCCAGCTGGATGTCGTAGCCTTTCCACACTTCGCCCATGCCACCTTGGGCCAGACGGGCATCCAACCTGTAGCGTCGGTGGATGAGCTGTCCTTCAATCAGTTTCACTCTGCCAGCGCCTCCTGCATCATCGCTTTCATAATCGGTCCTGCGGCGAATGAGCCATACAAGTCCACATTGTGCACCACCACGGCAACGGCGATCTTCGGATCGTCCGCAGGGGCGAATCCTATCACCCAGCCGTCGATGGACGTGTTGCCGTTGCCGATCTGCGCGGTGCCGGTTTTCGCTGCTACTTGCACGCCGTCAATGGCCAGATTCTGGTTTTCCTTGGTGACCATGGCTTCCATCATCTGCGTGAGCTTGCCTGCGGTGTCCGAACTGAACGCGCGGCTCATTACCTGCGGCTTGGTCTGCGAGATGACCGACAGATCGGAGGAACGTACGCGATCCACTAACGTCGGCCGCATGACCTTGCCGCCGTTCGCCACTGCAGCGGCCACCAGCGCGTTCTGTAGCGGGGTCACCACGGTGTCTCCCTGGCCGATGGACGCCAAGGCGAGCTTGTCGTCGGCCGCATCGGTTGGGAAATTCGACGCCACGCTCACCCACGGCGTGCCCGTGGATTCGGAACCGTCGACGGCGATTGGACTGTCGAAACCAAGCTTTTCGGCCATGGATGAGATCTTTTCGTCACCCAAAGCCACGCCCAGCTGGGCGAATGCGGTGTTCGACGAATACGCCATCGCGTCTTCCAACGTGATCTTGCCATCCGAACCGTCGGCCTGCGACACTGCGTTCGGCAACTGCGTGGCCGTACCTGGAAGCGTATAGCTCGATCCGGCCGGAATCTCGGTGTCGGTCTGATATTCGCCCGTTTCCAACGCGGCGGCCGCCACCACCGTCTTGAACGTGGATCCCGGAGGATACAGCTGCGAGGTGACGCGGTTGAGCATCGGGTTCGATTCGTTTTGCGAGAGCGCGGAATAGTTGCCGTTCGCTTCGGACGTGTCGTGGCTTGCCAGCTGGTTCGGATCGTAGCTTGGCGTGCTCGCCATGGCGAGAATACGGCCGGTCTTCACCTCGATGGCCACGGCTGCGCCGTCATTGTTGGAGAGGCCGTTGTAGGCGGCCTGCTGGATCTTCGGATCGATGGACGTTTCGATGGTCGCGCCCTTGTTCTCTTGGCCGGTGAACAGCGATTTGAACCGCTGCCACACCAGTTGGTCGGATTGGCCCGACAACAGCGAGCTGCGCGAGGCTTCGATACCGCTCCAACCGCGCTGGCTGATGGAGAAGAAGCCAGTGACCGGCGCATACAGCTCGCCGGCCGCATAGGAGCGCTGATAGGAGAACGCGTCGTTCGACGGGTCGGATTTGGCGATGACGGAGCCGTCCGACGCGAGAATCGCGCCACGTGGAGCACCATACTCGTGGTAGAGAGCGCGGGTGTTGCGCGGATCGCTGTTGAGCTGGTTCGCGCGGATCGCCGTGATGATTGTGGTGGACATGCCCAGAATGACGAACAGCGCCACCACGATGGTGAACAGTTGGCGAAGTGATTTATTCATGCCTGGCTCCCCTCTGACGTGTTGCCCGATGGGTTCGGCGTGTTCGGCATGTCAGACGTGCCGAACACATTCGATGGGGGAGCAGGGGGCATGATTGGCGTGCCTGCGACCGGCGTTTCCGTGGAAATGATTTCCGTTGCTTGCGATTGTGCAGCGGATTGCTCGGAGGCGACGCTTCTGCGGGCGCGGCTCTGCTTGCGGGCGTTCAGTGCCTGCATCGCCTCGTATTGGAACGTGTCGCTGTCGATATCGGATTCGGGTTTGTTTGCCGAGTTGGAAATCACCATTAAGAGTGCTGCCAACATGTAATTCGCTATGAGTGAGGATCCGCCGGCGGCCATGTACGGAAGAGTCAAACCCGTAAGTGGTATGACTAACGTGATGCCTCCCACCACGGTGAACACCTGGAAGGCCATGGTGAACACGAGGCCCGATGCGAGAAGCTTGCCGAACCCATCCTTGATTTTCATCGCAGTGATCATCCCGGCGGCGATGATGAGCAAATAGAGCATCAGAATGGCCATCAGGCCGGTGAGGCCTAGCTCTTCGCCAAGTGCCGCGTAGATGTAGTCAGAGTTGGCGATCGGAGTGAGCGACGGGTGACCTTGCCCAAGGCCGGTGCCCATCAAGCCGCCTGATGCCAGGCCGAAAATACCCGTGACGAGCTGGTATGAGCCGCCATATTCTTTGTTGTACTGCGTCGAGTCGAACGGATGCAGCCAGGCGTCAACACGGGCGCCGACATGGCTGAAAATGTTGGCCGCCGCGAACGCGCCCACGGCGAACGCGATGAAACCAATCACAATCCAACTGGTACGTCCCGTGGCCACATACAGCATAGACACGAACATGGCGAAGAACATGAGCGACGTGCCCAAATCGTGCTGCATGACCAGCACGCCCATCGACACGATCCACACCACGATGATCGGCCCCAGATCCTTGATGCGCGGCAGCTGCAGGCCCAACACCTTCTTGCCGCCGACCGCAAGCTGGTCACGGTGGTCATAGAGGTAGGAGGCGAAGAAGAACGCGAGGAACAGCTTCGCGAATTCGCTTGGCTGGAACGATCCCAAACCGGGAATCCTCACCCAAATACGGGCGCCATACTGTTCGGAACCGACCACCGGAAGCATCGGCGACAGCAGTAACACCAAACCGATCACCATGCTGACGTACGAGAACCGCCGCAGCATACGGTAATCTTTCATGAAAATCACCAGCAGATTCGCCAAAACCAGCGCGATCGACAGCCAAAGCAACTGTTTGAACGCGACGGACGTGTTCGAATCCTGATCGATGCGGGCGATCATCATGATGCCGCTGCCCGTCAGCACCATCACGCAGCACATGATCGCCTGGTTGGCGTACGGCTGGAACCGTAGCAGCAATCCCCAGGAAGTCAGGAACAATGCGCCGACGAATGCGAGCATCCACAGGTAATTATGCGGAAAACCGCCGGTGGTGCGTTCGAACATCTGGAAGAATGAGACGCCGCAAATCAGCATGCTGAACAAGAGTAGGCCGAATTGCTTCAGACGGGTTGCCATCATGACTGGTCACCGCCTGACTTGCCTGCCGAAGCGTCGCCCGAATCACCTGATTTGCTTGACGATTTGTCGGAAGTCGTATCAGAGGATTTGCTTGACGACTTGCTGTCGGATCCGCTGTTCGTCTTGTTTTTTCCCTTCTGCGCTTCGGCGTCCTGCTGCTGTTGCAGCTGCTTTTTGATCAGGCGTGTATGCGTTTTCGCCTCGCCGTACGTGTCGAAGGGAATGCCCTGCGTGAGCTGCTCCTGCCAACTTGGTGGCAGTTCGCTCGTCTTCATATTGGTGTCGGTGATGGCATGCGATAGCTGGAAGCCGAACAGACTGGTCGGCACGCCTTGGAAAATCGACACTTCGCCGTTATTGTCGCCGATATAGTACTTGGTTTGGCTCCAGCGGTAGGTTGCGAAAGCGCTGCCCGCCAGCCCCAGCAGTATCACGATGGTGACAATGATGGCGATCACGCGGTTGCGTCGGGTGCGTGATCGCTTCGTCTTGCGTTGCTCGATATGCTCGTTGCGGATGGCCTTGGCGACTTCCGGATCGTTTGGATCGGCGGAAATACGGCCGTCATCCTTTTGCACGACGGGGATTTCTCCGGTATCGGGATTGGTGCGGTCGCCGTTTTCCTCGCGTACCGTGGAGGGTTGTGCCACGCGCTGTTCCGGGGGATTGTCGTTTTCGCCGGGATTCTTGCCGTTGCGCAATGCCGCCGCACGGGCCGCCGGCGACTTCTTGCCTTCGCGCAGTGCGGGTGCGGATGCGACCGGCTCGTTGATGATGTCGGCGATCGGTTCGAGGCTTGCGCTGGCCGCGCCACCAACCAGCGGCGTCTGATGCGGCAGGTCGAACGCGTCCGCGTCGAGGGCGAGCGTCGCGTCGGCGATGACCGCGGTGACATTGTCGGTGCTGCCGGCACGAAGCGCCATCGAAACCAGCTGTTGAGCGCATTCTTCCTGATCGGAGCAGGTGGATAGCACCTCCTGCAACGTGGAATCCTCAAGCACTCCGCACAAGCCGTCGGAGCATAGCAGCCAGCGGTCGGACGGATGCGCCTTGCGCACGGCGATATCCGGGCGCGAATCGATATCGAAATCGCCCAAAACCCGCATCACGACATTGCGCTGCGGATGATTGCGCGCCTCGGACTCGCTGATGCGGCCGGTATCGATCAAATGCTGCACATAGCTGTGGTCGGATGTCATGCGGATCAAACGGCCATCATGCAGCAGATACGCGCGGGAATCGCCAATATGCGCCACAACCCAATATCCCGCAACCAACGCGACGGAAGTGACGGTGGTGCCCATGCCCGCGAGACGACGTTCACGCTTCGCCTTGCCGACGATCGCGTCATGCGCAGCCATCACCGAGGTTTTCAGCATGCGGGCAATAATCTGGACATCGCCCTGCACATTGTCTTGCTCGATGTGGGCCAGTGAACGGATGGCGATGGTGGAGGCGGTGTCGCCTCCCGCATGGCCTCCCATGCCGTCGCAGATGGCGATCAGATGCTCGCCTGCGAACGCGGAATCTTGGTTGTTGGAACGTACGGTACCCACGTCGGAAACGACGGTGGAATACATGAACAGCGGTTGTGAAGCGGGGGAAGTCGGCAAACGGGTCACCTCAATTCGAAGGTGGTTGCACCAATGCGCACAGGAACGCGCGTTCCGAGGATCATCGGCGCGTTCAGACGCTGCTGGTTGACCACAGTGCCGTTGGTGGAACCCAGATCTTCGACGGCCCACTTGCCGGTGGCGGGATCCGTGTAGACGCGCGCATGGTGGGACGAGACGAATTCGTCATCCAAGACCACGGTGTTCGATGCGGAACGGCCAAGCGTGATGGTGTTGCCGGTCAGGGGGACGGAACTGCCGGCAAGGGGGCCATCGATGATGACCAGCAAGGTGGGTTTGGCGCTCGACGTGGCGTTGACCACCGGCGCGAGTGCGGCCACGGGCGCTGGCGCTTCGACGGCCTTGCGCGCGCGACGTTCCTTACGGCGATGAGCCCGCGACTTGCGCGGGCTGAGCGTTTCCACATCCCTGTACAGCGAACGCACCGTGCAGGCTACGAAGATCCAAAGCAGTACGAGGAAGCCGTACTTGAGGATCGCGAAAGTAAGTTCAGTGAGCATAGAGGCAACTCCCGAGGTTGGGGTTGGTTACTCCTGATCCTGCGAAGAGGCCCAATACAGGATTCGGGTGCGGCCGATGGTGATGGTGTTGCCGTCGAGCAGCGTGGCCGCCTCGACATGGTGGCCTTCGACATACATGCCGTTGGTGGAGCCCAGATCGCGCGCGATGACGGTGCTGCCATTGTCGGTGATGTCAATTTCCATATGACGGCGGGAGATGCCCGGGTCGTCGATTACGATGTCGCAATCGGATCCGCGTCCGATGATGGTCTTGCTTTCTGTAAGCAGATACTGGTGCTCGCCGATCTCCAGCATCGGGCAATCCTCGGTTTGCGCCTCGGTGGTGACGGGCACGGTGTTGCCCTGCACGGATTCGCTTGTCAGCTTGAAGTTGCTCTTGGTCAAGTCGAGGTCCTCTTCGAAGATCACCACGACCGGGCCTACGAACGCATAATGCTGGTCCTTCGCATACTGGGTGAGGTTGTCGGCCAGCTCGTTGGCCAGCGCTTCGGCACCCCAATCGACGATGTTGTTGAAATCCGGTGTGCTGAGCTTAAAACGGTACTCGTTCGGCGCCACGGTGCGGTCTCGCGTGACGGGCATGGCCTCTTTATCAATCTCACGTTCCAGCGCGCTGGAAAGGTCGACGGGCTGCAGGTCCTTGGACCCGAACTTGGCGAAAACCCCGTTGACGGCGCCTTCTACGCTCTTCTCAAATCGGTCGAGAACACTCATGCTTGTCCCTTTCTATCCTCACCCATCCTACGCGGTAGAGTGCCGAGCGCCAATTCGTAAGCCCTTTAATTGCAAAAATTTCATGCAATATTTCGGGCTTTATACCATCTAGGGGGTATATGATTATAGGTTTGTCACCATCATTTCGATTCCCACGCTGTGCGATGGATGTCTGTGGGAAACGGGGATATGGAATGGTGATAGGTTGGGAATATGACAGATGTGATTCGACAGTTTCCTCGTAAAAAAGCTCGTACACTGCGATTTTCCTGCGGGGCTCCGCGTGCCGCGCGTGTGATTGCAGACGGTTCCCGTGCATTGTTCCTGCGTTCCGACGGATCGGAAGACACCGTCACCTCATTGTGGATGAGCGTGATCGACGAAAACGGCAACGCCAGCGAAATGCTGCTTGCCGATCCGCGCGCGCTGCTCGCCGATGCCGACGCCGAAGACGTTCCCGCTGAAGAACGGGCGCGTCGTGAACGTGCACGCGAAGGCGGTTCCGGAATCGTCGGCTATTCCACTGACGCAAGCGGCAACCGCGTGACCTTCACCATCAACGGACAACTCTTCCTCACCGACCTCGCAGCCGGCGTGACGCGAGCCATCGCCATAGAGGAAGACGAGCTCAAGCCGGTACTGAGCCCGCGCATCAGCCCTGACGGGCAGCATGTCATGTACACCACCGGCACCTATCTGGTGAATGTCGATCTTGCCGGTACTGATTTTGACATGGCTTCCGGTTCCGACGATTGTAAAATCGGAGACGCGATTTCAGTAGTCGCTTCAGTCCCGCAAGACGGCGAATGGAAGATCGGCTTGGCGGAATTCGCAGCAGGCGAGGAAATGGACCGCTACGACGGCTTCTGGTGGTCTCCCGATTCCAAATATGTGCTGTTCGAGACCTACGACGAATCCCCGGAACCAATCTGGCATCTTTCGGATCCAGCCAATCCTGCGAATCCTGCACGATCCAACCGCTATCCGCAGGCATTGACCGCCAATGCCAACGTGCGACTGACCCTGCTGGAACTCGGCTTCGACAGCGACAACTGCTGCTACGGGGCAATCGCCAATGAGGTGAAGTGGGATCATGAAACCTACGAATACTTGGCCGCAGTCAGCTGGACGAGCGGGCATGAGCCGATCATCCTCGTGCAAGACCGACTCCAGCAGCACGATCAGGTGCTCGCCATCCACGTGGGCGAACCGATCGCCACCATGCGAGACGCGGAAAACGGATTCACCGACGACGAAGGCGACCAAGTCGAAACCTTCTCCATCGCCATCCCCGAATATGCCGAAGGTGAACGCCCAGGCAGCACGCGCGTGCTTGAAGCACACAGCAACGCCTATTGGCTCGACCTGATCCACGGCACGCCCGCGTTCACGCCGAACGGACGCCTGATCTGCGCAATGAACGACATGGATGCCGACACGAACCGCCTCACCGCGAACGGCATGCCATTCACCCCAGCCGGACTGCAAGTGCGCGAAGTACTAGACGTGACCGACGAAGACGTGCTCTGCGTGGTACAGCGCACCCCCGAAATCCTGCCGGAAAGCGACCTGCCGTTCCTCTGGCAGTCCAACGCCGCCGATCATGACGCCCGTAGCTTCGACGTGGTGTCGATCCGCTATGACGGCACATGGGAACCCCTCACCTACGCGCCCGGCCAGTGGACCATGTCTCGCGCAGGCAACGGCTGCGTGGTGACCGGACGCGTCATGGATGATGCAACTGTGCAAATGCAGCATTGCATGAACATCGCCACAACCAACGAAAATGGTACGGATGTGGCGTCAATGGTGGTCGCACCAATCGAAAACCATGCCGAAACCCCCGGATTCACGCCGAACGTACACTTCACCCGACTTGGCGAACGTGGCCTGTACACGGCAATCGTGCTCCCCTCGGCTAGTAGCGAATACGCGCATGCCGACACTCTGCCGGTGCTCATGAAGCCTTACGGCGGCCCCGGATTCCAGCAAGTCGTCGAAAGCCAATCCTTCTACTGGGATGCGCAATGGTGGGCCGACCAAGGCTATATCGTGGTCACCGCCGACGGACGCGGCACCACCGGACGCGGCCCGCAATGGGATCGTGCCATCTACGAAACCATGAAATCCGTGACGCTCGAAGACCAAGTCGACGCCGTACGTGCGCTGCCGGAAGCGTTGGCAGCACTGGCTGCGCAAGAAAACAAGGAATCCTCGGAAACCGCCATCCCGCAACCCGATCTCAACCGCGTGGCCATGATCGGCTGGTCGTACGGCGGATTCCTTTCCGCGCTCGCCGTGCTGGAAGCGCCGGAAACCTTCGCTGCAGCCTGCGCCGGCGCACCCCCGACCGACTGGACGCTGTACGACACGCACTACACCGAGCGTTACCTCGGCCTCGACCCGGCCGTGTACGAACGTAACAGCATCATTGCCGACGCGCCGCAGCTTGATCGCCCGCTCATGCTCATTCACGGATTCGCCGACGACAATGTGACGATCGCGCACAGCCTACGACTGAGCCAAGCGCTGATGGCGGCCGGACGCAAGCACACGTTCCTGCCGCTGACCGGCATCACGCATATGACCAACGACGAAACCGTCGCCGAAAATCTGCTGATTCTGCAGCGCGATTTCCTTGCGGAAGCGTTGGGGCGGTAGTGCTGCGTCGATAGCGCTGCAATGATAACTGCAAAAACGCAAGCAAAAGCGACGAACAAAAGCAAAACGCGTTCCCCTGCGACTCCCGGACTGCCAAGCATCCGAGCGTCGTGGAAGAACGCGTTCCCTTCTCGTTTGCCAACATAAAACAGGCGAAAACGACTTCGCAAGCGAGGGGGTACCACATTTGTGTACCCCCCCCCAATTTGGGCTTGGAAAGCCGAAAATCGTTAGGAATGGGCGAATATCAAGCAAAGTCGAAACGTGAATCACATCGGAAAACATGTGAATCGCGTCAGATTTGCAATAGCAATATGCGCGATCACGCCTGCACTTGCTCAAGCAATCCCGGCGAATCATCGATGACAGTCACCGGAATATACGCGAAAAGCGTCCAACTGCCGTCCTGCGCAGACGTGGTGAGCGTGCCCTGATGCGATTCGAGCTGCTTCTTGAACGAGGCAAGCCCATGGCCGCCAGGAAGTTCGTTATCGTGCCCGTCAGCTCCGGCTATCCCCTCTTTCATGGGATTGATTTGCGTGATTTCAATGGCATTCGGTCTAAGCATCACCGAAAGATCAACCTTGCTTCCCGGAGCGGCATGACGAGCGATATTCGCATAGATTTCACGCAGCAGATTATTGGCAAGCTCGGCGGTCTCCCGCGATGCACTCGGTTTGCCGCCTGCACAGTGCCGTATGGACGTGATTGCGAAGCCGAGTTTACGCAAACGTCGGTCGCCGTCGTCCATGGTGGTTCGCAGCAGATTGGCCAACGCTTCGCCGTCAGCATCGCCGGGGAGGACGGTGGCATCCATATTCAATTCGTCGATAACACGATGCACATTCGTCAATGCGGAAAGAACATATTCGTTGATCTGACGCCAGTCTTCGGCATCGGCTGCGCTGGCTGCGCTGACAGGGCCGGTAGCAGCGGCACTAGGGCTGCCTGAAACGCCGCCAACATGCCGTTGTGCCACAAACGCCGCCGCCGACAAATCGCCCGTCACCGCATCGTGAATAGCGTCGGCGATGCGTGCGCGGCTTTCCAACTCCTGCAGCCGATTCTTGTTTTGCGCCGCTTCAAAACGCTTCCGCGTCGTTTTCTCGCTCCAACTCAACGCCCGGCCGAGCAGCAGCACCATGGCATACATGCTGATCATGGAGACAGGGTTAGTACCTGGGCCAGGAGGCGAAATCAGCAGGGTAGCAACAACGTAATATGTGAACAGCGCTGCCGCGATAATGACATTGGTACTGTACGCAAGCATGCCATAAGCGTAGAGATGCGTGGGAAGAGAATTACCCGAACTTGCGTAAGAGGTCAATAGATCGCCAGCGTAGGCAATCACAATAATCGCCACCGACATGCTTTTGGGAAACAATGGAGATACCACGAGAGTTGCAACCAGCATCGCAATCCAAACCACGCCAGATATGTCGGTAGGCGGTTCGTAATAAACCCCATATACGGTCCATGCGAGCACGATCAACATGATGGTAATCCGGATTGGATGCCACAAATTCGGATGCAACGTGCGCACACGATTCCGCCATGCAATGTACTGAGCTGCAGGTTTAGAACGCATTGGACCTCACCCACAATGCCACTGCCTGACGCGAAGTCTTGCAGTTGAGCTTCCTTAAAATACTTTGCATATGCTTGCGGATGGTGGCTTCGGAAATCCCCAAACGCTCGGCAATCTCGCGATCAAGCATGCCCTCCGCACACAAGGAAATAATCTGCTCCTCACGAACAGTGAGCGAAGGCGCAGTCTCAGCCTCCCTACTAATACGCAAATTAGCCAACGCAGGCGGCTCAAACCCCTCCATTACCTCGCCATTGCACATACGCATAATAATCTGCGCCAACTGGTCGGCATTCTCCTTACCAACCAAACCTTGCGCACCAGCCTCCACCAGCTTGTCCCGATAACTCTTGATGGAAAAACTCGTCGCACCAAGAATCGGCATACGCTTGCCCATTAAACGCAACCGACGACAAGTAGCAGGCCCCTGCAAACCCTCCATCGACATATCAAGAATCAACAAACTGACATTGCTGTTCGCATCCTGACAGCGTTCTATCGCCTCATCGCCAGAAGTCGCCGTCCACACCACATACGCGGTCGGCACTTTGCCGACAATGACGGTACTGAGCGAATCCAGCGCTCGCGGATCATTGTCGACCAGCGCGATGCGATGAATCTTAGGATGCTTTTCCGGCGTGGTCATTATGCAATCACTTTCTTTTCCCACACAGCCATTGCAGCCATGTTGGGCAGTTGGGATTCGCGGCAGTGGAGATATCGTCGTTGCCGTCAACGGGAGTTGCTGCATACGCATATGCCGGTGTGCTGGTGAGAGCCAACGTCACCACCATCAGCAGTGAAACACATTTCATGCTTCCATAGTATGCGAGAGTGACGCGTGGGGGCGGCGATACAGTCGTGACGCACTGTTGATACATCGTTATACAGCGCACATGCTTGTGCTTGGTTTTGTCTTGGCTTTGTTCGCCTAAGATGGAATCCATGACTATCACGCTCATCGATGAGGCGCGCTACGACGCCGAAATGGACGAAACGGTACTGCCTGCGCTGCGTAACTGCATGACGGAAGGCTGGATGGAACCTGCCGTTGTTGATTGGGACGGCAATATGCTGCCTAAGCTGGAGCATCCTGGACGGTTGCATTACTACTGCTACGACGCGCACAAATTCGACGCATTACGTGAAGACGGCGCATCTGGAGTATTCCGTGGTGCGGTGGTGATTTCGCATGGATTCACCGAATTCGGACGCAAATACAGCGAAATGGTGTGGTACTTCCTGCTGGCCGGCTATTCCGTATGCGTGTTCGAACATCGCGGACATGGCCATTCCACGCACGACATGAGCAACCCGAGCTTGGTATGGATTGACGATTGGCGCCGGTATGTGGCCGATTTCGCCACATTCGCGCAGACCGTGGGGCGCGAAGCGGCCGGCGACGGCCCAATGTACTTGTACTGCCATTCCATGGGCGGCGGCATCGGCGCGGCCGTGCTGGAACGCTATCCGTCATTGTTCGACAAAGCGGTGCTGTCCACTCCGATGATTGCGCCGGTGGTCGGCATGCCAACGTGGATCGCACGCATTGCGGTCGGCGTGATCTGCGGGCTTGGCTTCGGCAAGTCGCGCGTGTTCGGCCATACCGATTTCGACGGAAACCTCAATATCGACGATTACGAGGGAGCCTCCGAAGCGCGCATCCGCTGGTTCCACAAGCAGCGTTTGGCAGACAAATTATGCCAGACCAATGCTGCCACTTTCGATTGGGCAAACCAGGCGATGGCGCTTTCCCGAGCCGTGCTCAAACCCGACATGTGTGGAGCCATCGAAGCCCCGGTACTGCTGTTTCAAGCCGGACGTGACGTGTGGGTGCTCAACGGACCACAAGATGACTTCGTCGAACGTGTGCGAGAAGGCGGCGGTTCCATCGAAAAAGTGCGATACAGCCAGTCATTGCACGAAATTTTTTCCATGCCGAATGCCGTGTTCGGATCATATATTGGCAAAATCCTCGATTTTTTGGCGACGCCGAACACAAGTTTGGCGGAATAAATCTGTTTTGCATAATTGACGTTTAGCATGCGTACCGTGTGCGTTACAATCGCCGTGAATTTGCCGTGAAAGCCGTGGAGAGAGCGAGGGCAGGCCGTGGCAAAGCAAACGTCGGGACAGGCGTCGCAATCGCAGAAAACTTCCGAATCGCAAAGAAGTTCTGAATCGCAGAAAACCGCGAAAAAAACCGCGAAAAAAACGGAACATGTGCTGGAACGGACGCCGAAAAGTCTGCTCATCGGCACTGGCATGACATTGCTGGGCGGTGCCATGTGGGGCATGAACAGCACCGTGGCCAAACTGCTGATGCGCGACTACCAGCTGGATCCGATCTGGCTTTCCTGCGTGCGCGCGCTATTCGCTAGCCTGATCTTCCTGGTCGGATCGGCCATCACTACACCGCAGAAACTCACCGGAGCGGTCAAAGACGTCAAATCGTATCCGAAATATCTGATCACCACGCTGATATGCGTGCTTTTGGTGCAGGTCTCCTACCTGATGACCATCGACTGGACGAACTCCGGAACCGCCACCGTATTGCAGACACTCAACCTGATCTTCGTGCTCGCCTGGGTATGCTTGCGCGTCAAACGACTGCCCCTCAAGCGTGAATTGGTTGGCGTGCTCCTAGCGTTCGCAGGCACGTTCCTCATCGCTACCGGCGGTAACTTCGCCTCGCTGTCGCTGCCATGGCAGGGGCTCGCATGGGGACTGATCGACGCGGTGAGCACCGCGGCCATGTCCATCCTGCCGGTCGTGCTCATGCTCAAATGGGGCAACATGACCATCAATGGCATCACATTCCTCATGTCCGGACTCATCCTATGCCCGTTCGCGCAACCGTGGGCGAACATTCCCGCACTGGACGCGCGAGGCGTGCTCCTGCTGCTCTACGCCATCGTATGCGGCACGTTCCTCGCGTTCTGGCTCTACATGGCAGGCGTGATGCGCGTTGGCGCGGTGCGTGCCACCATGCTCGGCACCAGCGAACCGGTCATGGCCACCATCACCGCAGTGGCATGGGCTGGCGAAACGTTCACCTTTACCGACCTGACCGGCTTCGCCATGATCATCATCATGGTCTTCCTCGTGCGCTGACCGCTCGCCATAGCCATAAACTGTCCGTTTCTCCAGAATCGGACATCCAGGGCATAAAAAATGTGCCGCGGATGACCGATTCTGCAGAATCAGACATGCACGGCACAGGAGAGGGAAGTACTACTTGGCGTACACGGAGAAGCGCTCGCCCACGTGCGCGGCCTGCTCGGCCTCATTCACCACGGCGATCGCGTAATCCGCGTAGCTGATGTAGCTTTCGCCAGCAGCGTTCACCGTGAGCTCTTCACCAGCGGTCTCATACGAGCCAACGCGCTCGCCATCGGCCTGGAAGTCGGCGGCCGGGCTGATGAACGTCCACTTCACGTCGGAGCGTTCGCGCAGCTCCTCGAGCGCCTTGCCTTGGGCTTCGGCGAGCGGCTTGAATTCAGCCGGGAACGTTGGCAGATCTTTGAGTTGCGTGGTGTGTTCCGGGTTGACATACAGACTGCCCGCGCCACCGACCACGATGAGTCGGGTGTTGACGCCGGACAGAATATCGCACAGGTGCTTGAGACTGCTGGAATGCTGCGGAAGCATCTCGGGGGTCCATGCGCCGAACGCGTCCACGACCACGTCGAATCCGGCGAGGTCGGCGGCGGTCAGGTTGAACAGATCCTTGACTACGACGTTCTTCGCGACGGTCTTGTTGTCACCGCGCACCACGGCGGTCACGTCATGACCGCGTTCCACGGCTTCCTTGACGACGAGCTGGCCTTCGCGTCCGTTCGCTGCCACAACTGCGATCTTCATAATGGTTCCTTTCGTCTGGGTGTGTCCGAGCAGTGTCTGACGTAGGTTTTGTTCCGATGAGATGTACGATATTTCCATACAGGAGAAAATGGAAGAAGACACAATAAAGTTCTTTAGTTACCTAAAGGGAAGTTTTATTGACTTTATTGAGATTGCGAAAGGAAAGAATATGACAACAAAACGTGAGCTCCCGGCGTGTCCCGTGGAAATAACCATGATGCTGATTTCCGATAAATGGAAAGTGCTGATTCTGCGTGATCTGTTGAATGGCACTTTGCGATTCAGCGAGCTGCGTCGTTCTGTGGGCAACGTTTCGCAAAAAGTGTTGACGTCGAATTTGCGCCAGATGGAACGCGACGGACTTGTGCATCGCGAAGTGTATCCGGAAGTGCCGCCGCGCGTCGAATACTCGCTGACTGAAGTCGGCGAAAGCCTGCGCCCGATCATCGATGCGATGAAGACATGGGGGAACCATTACCGAAACGAACACGAGTTCTGATTGTTCCAGTCACTGGAGTTGTCGGGAGCCGCTGAGCTCTACTGCCGCTTGGGAAACGAAAAGGCCAGAACCTTTTGGTTCCGGCCTTTCTGCATGGTGCGAGCGGGGGGAGTTGAACCCCCACGAGCATACACTCACTGCCACCTGAAGACAGCGCGTCTACCATTCCGCCACGCTCGCAGACAATCGACCAATTTACACCTATCGTTCCGATACCGCAATTACGGCGTGTCGCGATGGTTACGGTGTCCGATTCACCCGAATCGGACACTCGGGTGAGTGGAGGATGCGCTGCGAGTGACCGATTCTGGAGAATCGGACAAATAGACATGCGAATACGCGGCTGTGAACGGGCGTGAATCAAGGCAGCATCAAATCGGTACCGCCGAGAAAACGGTAGCCGCCGTCATCCAGCAATCGGGTTTTCGCAAAATGTAAGCCCAGGAGCGTGGCTTGCACCTCGTCGATGCCGTAAATGACATGCTCCCAGACGGTCTGTCCAGAAGCGTCTTCCAGACGAACGTTTACACTCCAGGCGTCCTCGTCGATTTGCGGTTCGGAAACCGACAACACCCGATCTCCACCCTCGTATTGGAATTGTCGCTGCATGCTCGTCTCCCATCAAATGCGCGTATCTTCGATTGCGGGTTGTTCGCTCTTCGGGTCGGAAGATAGTGTTTGGCTATTTGTCGCATTGGAACTTTTTCCCGCTAGGCAGGCGGCATAGGCTGTGGCTGCCCCGGCCCAGCATACTGCGGCCGCAGCACCGTGTAGGCGTTTGCATTTTTAGTGGGGAATATTCCGGAAGCCTCCGCCTCTGCCGGGTAAGCATATTGTTTGTCGGCTGTGGGCTGGACGGAGAGGCTATGTGCTTCGTGTTCGATTGCTGCGCTGTTCGGCACCTCATCCATGTTGGGAAGCGAAGCTTCATCTGCCATTGCTGTCGCGCTCCCCGATGCAAGTGTCGCACAAGCCAAAATAGTCGCAATAACACGTAACGTGTTCTTTTTCATATATATGTCCTTTCGTCAAGTTGACGTGACATCAGTCGAGAGTAGAAGCGTGTTCGCAATTGTGATAGAGTGCTGTCACCTGTTAGGGGGGCGTGTCGCATTAAATATTCAGACGGGTGACATTGCTGTTGTACGGAACCGCATTGCGTGATCTACATGATGACGGAATGTGTCCCCGGTGAAAGGTGTGAATATGCGACGGAAGCAAAATGCATGCGATTCGAACGGTGGCGTACATGCTGAGCGCGTGACGGCCAACATGCATGACCTTACATATGGCTTGAAAGATTTTTTCCGCGAGGTCTTTCTTGATAAGGATGATATCGACTATGAGCGCCGCTTTGACGTGCGTTCCTTGCCATTGCTGGTTGTAGCGATGGCTGCAGGATGGCTCTATTCTCGTGATGGAAACGGATTCTATGCGTGTGTCAGCGCGATTTTTGCTGTTTCCTATACTGTGTATTTCATCGTCAATCGAGGCGTGTACATCGTGCGCCTGTTCCGTGGGGAAAATATTTTCGGTAAACGGCGTGTGAGATGCATGAAATACCGTGGCACGATACATTCGTCGGTTGCGGGCGGGCTGGCAAAAGCCTTGGAAAAATTCGTTGATAACGATACGCTGTATGCGTATATCGGCGGATATGGTGTTCCGTTGCTGGGCGCTGCGACAATGATTGCTTATGATGCGTCGCACTGGTTATGGTTATTAGTTGGGGGAGTCTTGTGCGTTGTATATGCGCTGTATTGGCTGATATATGCATTTGTTGCCGCGCATCGGGCGCTTATCGCAGTGCTTGCGGATCGCGATAGGAGATTGGAACAGGCGGGTTATCGCATGACGGTTATGCGCCGAGATGCAAAATTGGACAGCAGGACGCATGATACGGTTACCGGTGGTCTGTCGTATATTGCCTTTATTGCGCAGCAGCAGCTGGAGGGTAAAACCTTATCGGACGAGGAACGGGTTGCGTGGAAACATATCGATGATGCGGCTCAACGTACGATGGACAATGTTCATGAAGTTATTGATATTCTTGGACGAGATATCGACCCCGCAAATCCCGTTGGCGGCGAAGGGTTTGATTGCGAATCGCAAGAAATACAGATGCCAGATGTTTCTTCATTGGAGAGAATTATTCGCGAGCATTGTGATGAGGGGGATTCTCGGCTTAAGACGCTCGGGTTTGTTGGAACAAGTGAGATTCAGCTGGATGTTGCGGATGCTGATGATACTGGTGAAAGTGTTTGTGCGGATCTGATTGATGAGTGTGCAAGTCTGATTGATGAGTTATACACCAATATTTCTTGTCACGCTGATACGAGTCAGCCATACGCTGTTTTTGTCAGTGGCGAGAACGGATGCCTCCGCATCACGCAGGTAAACGCTATAGCGTGCCCGCGCGATGCGCAGAGCGGCTATAAGAAGAAGGTTTCAGGAAGGGGACTTGCGTTTCATCGGAGGATGCTTGACGCGATGAGCGGGTCGATTACTACTTGTGAAGAGGGTAATACTTGGACGCTGCATGTGGTCATACCGTTGCGAAAACAATAGGTTTTGGCGTAGATATTTGATAATTATTCATGCTGAAGCTTTATAAAATATCGCAAGTAATTTAGTGGTTAATGTAATGGAAACTAATGTGGAAAGAATTGACAAATCAGTTGAACATATAGGAATAGTCGACAATGATGTGTTGACGTTGGGTGCGTTGTCTAGCTATTTGACTCAACGATTTGGAGACGAGAAAATTTTATGGCGATGCACGCTTGGTAAAAAAGCTGCGGAATTATGTAGTAATTCGCAAACACGTCCCCAGATATTACTCATGGATATGTCATTATCTGATGCCGATGGCGTGCAGATTTGCCAGGAGATTCGGCGTACTGTTGACGATATGCCGATTTTGGCGATTACTTCTTTTCCGTTGCGCCGATATGCTGCTGCGGTGGCTCAGGCTGGAGTGCAAGGCATTGTCGCGAAACGAAATTTGCGCACTATTGCCGCTGCTCTCGAGTGCGTTGTATCTGGACACGTTTATCTGCCGGATGAGTTAGCGGAAACCATGCCGGATCTGCATTTTGAGTTGCCAGTACAGGCGCATCGTAGGATCGTAGCAGAGACTCTTGGCGGGCAGGCCGTGAAACCAGTTTTGTCCGATCGGGAAACGGCGATTATAGCCAGGTATGCGCGAGGGCAGACCACACTTCAAGTGGGGGAGTGCTTAGGATTATCGGAGAACACTGTCAAGACTTATACCAAGCGTGCCATGGCGAAGCTTGGGGCGAAAACGCGAGGTCAGGCAATAGCCCTCTGGCTGATGCAAACCATGACGCATGGTGTGTGATTTAGGCAGCTTTTATCTCTGATAAACGTATATGTGCTGTGACCGATTCTGGAGAATCGGACACTCGTTGGGTTTAGGAAAGGGCTTGGGTGTCCTTATTCTCCCGAATCGGACACATGGGACGGGATACGGGGAGGCATGAAAAAGCGCCGACGGGGGTTCATCGGCGCTTGAGCTGTTTTCAGGATACTTAATCCGGAGTGGCTTTGCCTCAGCCCTTGGAGCCGTTTTCGTAGAAGTGCGCGAGCGTCTCGTCGCGGAACTTCTCGAAATATCCGCCGTCAATCGACGCGCGAATGTCGTCCAGCAGCTTCACGAAGAAATGCTCGTTGTGGATCGTGGCCAATGTGAAACCGTTGAATTCGCGGGCGCGCAACGCATGATCCACGTAAGCACGCGAATAATGCGTGCACGTGTAGCAATCGCAGCCCTCTTCAAGCGGGCCAAAATCATGCTTGAATTGCGCGCGCTTGATGTTGTAACGTCCGTCGCGCGTGAAAATCGCGCCATTTCGGCCGCAACGCGCCGGTGCGACGCAATCGAACGTGTCTCCACCATTCTCGACACATGCGAAAATGTCGTCGACTGCAGCGATGCCGAGCACGTGACGTGGCCGGCTTTCCGGCATCGCATCGCAAATCCAAGCGCAAGTGTCGCCGATAATGCGCTTTTCAATCGCGCCTCCGATGCCGACGCCGTCGAAATCCAGCGAAGCGATCTGTTCAGCCGCATGCCTGCGCAAATCCTCATAATTCGCACCCTGCACCACGCCATACAGCGCCTGATACGGCTTACCGACGCGCTCTTCGGTAAGCCTCTTATGCTCGGCAACGCAACGCTGCGCCCAACGGTAGGTGCGTTCTACGGAACGCTCCTGGTAGCCGCGCGTGTTCATCAGTGTGGTCAGCTCGTCGAATGCAAACATGATGTCGGCGCCGATCTTATGCTGGATTCCCATTGATATTTCGGCGGAAAAACGGTGCAGTGAGCCGTTGAGCGGCGATTTGAATGTTACGCCGTCCTCGTCTACGAACGCGAGGCGCTCTTTGCCTTCGGCGATCACGTCGTCTGATTTCATTCCGGTCACATCCATGGCGAGGGTTTTCTTGAAGCCCGCGCCGAGCGAAAGCACTTGGAAACCGCCGGAATCGGTGAAGGTCGGACCGTTCCAGTTCATGAATTTGGCAAGGCCGCCGGCTTCGTCGAGCACTTGCTCACCGGGGCGTTCATACAGGTGAAACGCGTTGGACAGCAGGCATTGTGCGCCGAGGTCCTTCATGGTTTCGGGCAGCACGGCTTTCATCGCGGCCTGCGTGGCCACGGGCACGAACGCCGGAGTGTGAATATCGCCGTGGGGGGTATGAATGGTGCCGGTGCGGCCGTATCGTGCGCCGTCGCGTCCCTTGCCGTCGGCCGCGTCGGGAAGGCGGGTTTTCTGCTCGAAATAGAAGGCGTCGCGGCGGCCCGGCTTGCCTGGTTCCGCTCCACGCGGATGTTCGATGAGATTCTCGGACACTGCGGTTGCCGCGTTTTGCGTGTCTTGCGCCATGTCAGTAGATGATTCGATGAGGCTTGTCATGCGAAATATTTTATGCGATAGCGCCGATTGCCGACGGTGGCTACGTCGTTCGCCGGCTGAATACGATTTTCCTTATATGTGGCAGATTCGTTCCGTTGAAAAATGTGATTTCCCTTATATGTGGCAGTTTTCCGAAAACAAGAGTCGTTAGGGGGTATTGAAACGACGTTTTGAACCCATCTGTGCAGAGGAAAGTGCCACATATAGCGCAAATGAGTTTTTGTGTGGCTGCATTTCTGCCACATATAACGCGAATGAGTTATCGAATTTCTTGCGATGGTTGTGAGAAGACGTATCGGCTGAGGTTTGTCAAGTTGCATCGCATAGCCTCTGGTACCGTATGGAGAGAACTGCCAAGAGATTCGGTTGCTACTTTCAACAAACATTCAGGAAACTTCCAGAGCGAGTATCTTTACTCGTAGATAGCAGTTCGAGCGGCACGATTGCTGATTTGTGAAATGCCGCGAGACGAATAAGGAGCGAAAATGGCTGAAGAGAACGACCAGAACGCCGTGCAGCCGCAGAATGACGAACAGCAGACCGTGCCGATGCCGCCGGTTGATGCGGAACAGACGCAAACTTACGCAGGCAAGCCGTATGCCGCAGAGTCGGCTACCGAACCGATTGACGTGCAGGGCGGTATTGGGGATCAGCCGACGGCCGCCATGCCTGTTGCGAACGATGGCGCTTCGGCGGAATCCGCGGCTGCGGCGGGCGATACTCCGGATTATGCTTCCGCAGCGGGCGAGCGTACCGTGGTTGGCGGTTCCGCGCAGGATGCGCCGTCCCAGCAGTACCGTCCGGCACCGGAATATGGTGCGTACGGTCCCGTGCCGACGCAGCCGGCTAATGGCACCGCAGCCGCGAACGGCACTGCGAGTGGTGCGCCGAACATGCCTCCGCAGCCGCAATATGGCACATACGGGCAGGCTCCGCAGCAGCCGCAGCGGCCTCGCAATCCTTTCTTCGGAAATCCGTATGTAGGTGGAAATCAGCAGAACGCGCAATCGAATAACGGCAATCCGTTCATAGAGCCCACGGCGCAAGGTGGTGCCAACGTGCCGCCGGCCGGGCCGAATAATCCGAATAACGGTAATCCGTTCGGTGCCCCGCAGCAGAATGGCGCTGCAGCCAAGCCGAAGTCTGCTTCCGGCGTGACCGGGCATGTGATGACCGGCGTGGTGGCGGCGCTTGTTTCCGCGGTCCTCTGCCTCGGCGTCGGCTACGCGGCAATCACCAATGGATGGGTGACCGTACCCACCTCCAGCTCACTGACCAACGTGAAGTCCAACACGTCCGGATCCGGTTCGGCGAAAGCCAAATCCGGCGAGGCCGCGGACTGGAGCGCAGTGGCGAAAGAAGTGTCCGATTCTGTGGTGTCCATTGACGTGGCAACCAGCGACGGCAGCGCCAAAGGCTCCGGCGCAATCATTAGTGACAAAGGCTACATCGTCACCAACAACCATGTGATTTCCGGTGCGAAGCAGATTCAAGTGACGCTCGCCAACGGCACCATCTACTCAGCGCAAATCGTCGGCACCGACACCACCACCGATCTGGCCGTAATCAAACTCGACAATCCTCCGAGCAGTCTGAAAGCCGCAGAATTTGCCGATTCCGACAATCTTGCCGTGGGTGAATCCGTGATGGCCATCGGCAATCCGCTCGGCTACGATGACACCGCAACCGTCGGCATCGTTTCCGCGCTCAACCGCCCGGTGACCGTGTCCGATGACAACAACAACGACATCGTCACCAACGCCGTGCAGATTGACGCGGCCGTCAACCCAGGTAATTCCGGCGGTCCGACCTTCAATGCGGCCGGCCAGGTGATTGGCATCAACTCGTCCATCGCATCCACCACAACGTCTTCCGGCACAGCTGGATCCATCGGCATCGGCTTCGCCATTCCATCGAACCTGGTAAAGCGTGTGGCCAACGAAATCATTGACAACGGTACCGTGCAGCATGTGGCGCTCGGCGTCACCGTCAAGAGCTCCACGGTTGAGGCGGACGGCGTGACCCGCGGTTGCACGCAGGTGCAGTCCGTGGTCGACAACAGCCCGGCAGCCAAGGCCGGAGTGAAGGCCGGCGACTCCATCGTGGCGTTCAACGGCAAGGCGGTGAACAACAACTATTCGCTGCTCGGCTACGTGCGCGCCTCCGCCATGAATGACAAGGTGACATTGACGGTCGTGCGCGACGGCAACACCATGGAGCTTGACGTGACGCTCGACCAGGAGGAATCCCAGACGAACTCCTCCAACAACCGGAACCAGCAGAACAACGGCAATGATGGCCAGAGCCAGAACGGTAATGGCAATGGTAACGGCGGTAACGGAAATGGACAGAGCGACGGCAATGGTAGCAACGGCTACGGTGACGGAGGCGGCCTGTTCGACCCGTTCGGTCTGTGGTAAAGCGCGACAGACCGCCGCGGTTGGCCGTGGATGGTTGCGGTCGGCTACGGCGGGCTGCAATACAGGTGGCGACCACCCGATAGGCTGACGGCGAAGACGTAACTGGAGTTGCTTAATCGCAAGAACGTCTTGTGAACGTCATCGCGAGAACGGTAAAACCGCGGAAAACCAATAAAAGTTAAAAGCAGAAGCAGGACTGTGCGAACAATCGTACGGTCCTGCTTTTCTATTTTTTGGCAATTACGACACGAAAATCGCAAATGTTTGCTACGCTGGAAATATCTTTTTACGCCGTGTATCGATGGCTCGCGCGGGCGAGGCGCCGATGGGTTAACAAGGCGTCCGATACGAGCGTAAGGAGATTCTCATGCGTAGAATCATCGATATTTGCTGGCGACTGTGCAAGCAGGTTCCGTTACTGCCGATTACCATTCTGGCCGCGATTCCGTTGACGTTGCTGGGGGAGTGGAGGCCATGGGGCGAGGCCGCGTGGGCTTCTCACGATTTGCATGCTGGCTTCGGTTGGCTGAACGCGTTTAATCCGGGTGTTGGGCAGTGGATAGTGATCGCACTGGTTGCATACACGATTGTGGTGACGGTGCGTGGCATGATCGACGATCTGCGGAACGGCCATGTTGGCGTCGATCTGCTGGCGGTTGTTGCGATTGCGTCGACGGTTGCAGTGCAGGAATATTGGGCCGCTTGGGCCGTGGTGCTGATGATCTCATCCGGCGAGGCGATCGAGGAATTCGCGCAGTCGAAGGCCGAAAGCAACCTGACTGCGCTGATTGACGCGGCACCCCGAACCGCGCACGTGGTTGCGCTGCCGGGAGTGCGCGGGCATGTGCATGCGACGGGCAGCGAGCATACGGCCGACGTGACAGCCGACGGATTCCGTGCCGTCAGAATGTCCGATTCTGCAGAAACGGACAACCAAGACGGTGAAAAGCATGCTTATGTGTCCGAATCTCCAGAATCGGACACGAAAGGTGCTTCGCAAACGTATGATGCGGCTGGAGAACGCTTCGAAACGGTCCCCGTCGATCAAGTGCGGCTCGGCGACGTGATTCTGGTGCTGCCTGGCGAAACAGTGCCTGTCGACGGCGAGTTGCTGTCGGGTGTGGCCACGCTGGACCTGAGCAACATCAACGGCGAGCCTGTGCCGCGTGAAGTGTATGCGGGCGCTCGCGTGATGTCTGGCGCAGTCAATGGCTCGACCACGTTGACCATGCGTGCCACGCAACTTGCGCAGGATTCGCAGTATCAGAAGATTCTCGAGCTGGTTTCGTCGGCGCAAGAGTCGCGCCCCGCTGTCGTGAAGACCGCGGATATGCTTGCAGTGCCGTTTACCGTGCTTTCGCTTGCGATTGCTGGGATTGCATGGGCGGTTTCCGGATTTCCGCTGCGATTTGCGCAGGTGCTGGTTCTCGCCACGCCTTGCCCGCTTCTGATTGCCGCTCCGGTTGCGTATGTGGCTGGAACAGGGCGCCTTGCCAAAGCGGGAATCCTGATTAAAGCACAGGACGTGTTGGAAAATCTAGGCCGCGTATCGCATATTTTCTTCGATAAAACCGGCACGCTTACCGTCAAGCAACCGCAGGTCGTGCGCGTGGAGAAACCGTTCGGAACGAGTTCGCCGTTCAATGAAGACCATATTCTCATGATGGCCGGTGTGGTGGAAAGTTACTCGGTGCACATTCTGTCGAAAGGTATTGTGGCGGCCGGGCGCAAGGCTATGGACGACTTGTACGCGCGGTATACGTCAGGGCAGCGGTTATGCGCTGAGCGTGATCTGCCTGGGCATGGGCGCGACTATCCGGTGGTGAAGAACATTGTGGAGGATTCAGGCAAAGGTGTTTCCGGCGAAGTGAACGGGCATCGGGTGCGTGTGGGACGTTTTGCGTATGCGACGGCCGACGAATCCGGATTCATGCCGGTGCTGCATGCGCCGAGTGAACGCTGCTTGCCCGATTCTCCAGAATCGGACACTCTAGGAGTACGAGACGGAATGTCTGACGATGCACAGCCTGCAGCCGCAATCCCCTACATCACCCCTTCCGCTGAGGCGGCGCAGAAGACGCCCGTCCGCAAGTCCGAAACCGCAAATTCGCTGTTCGCTCCGCTTGCGCCGGACGAGATGGCCGCATACGTGGCGATCGACGGCAAACTGGCCGCCCGCATCGTGCTTCGCGACGTGCCCCGTGCGAATACGAAACGTTCCTTGGCCCGTCTGCATGAGCTCGGCATCAAGGAACTGTCCATGCTTACCGGCGACAAGGCCGCGTCCGCCCGCATCATCGCAAATGAGGTCGGTATCGATGACGTACAATCCGAGCTGTTTCCTGAAGATAAGGTTGCCGCTGTTAAAAACGCCACCGAGTCCACGCATCAAAACCGGTCCGTGCCCGCCCGCATCATGCAGCGTATAACTGGCAAATCCAAGAATCGCCAGGTTACCATGATGGTCGGCGACGGCGTCAACGATGCCCCCGTACTTGCGGTCGCCGACATCGGTATGGCCATGACCGATGGCACGTCTACCGCGGCTTCCGAATCCGCGCAGGTGGTCATCATGAATGATGACATCGCCTCTGTGCCGCGTGCCATCGCCATCGCACGTCGTACGAAAAACGTGATGCTTCAGGCGGTATTGATTGGTCTCGGCCTCGCCATCATCGGCATGGTCGCGGCCGCATTCAACCTGATTCCCGTGGTCGTTGGCGCATTCGTGCAGGAGGTGATCGACGTGGTCAGCATTCTGTGGGCGCTCACCGTGCTTTTCGACCGCGGCGAATCCGCTTGATTCGCGGTGAGTGGTGTTAAGCGCGGCGCTTTGGGGAAGCGTTTACAACGAGCTTGGCGAGACTTCGCCAGCGATCGATACGCGCATCCACTTGCCAAAGTCGGCTCCGGTCACACCTTGCGACAGCAGGAACATGATTTTCGCATACGTGGCTTCCGGTGTCATATCACCGGATCCGATTGCACCGGCGCGGGCGATCGCATCGCCTGTCTCGTAATGGCCGAGCAGCACTTCCGCCTGCTGACATTGCGACGCGATCACAACGGGAACATCATCATGTAGCACGTCGGCAATCACGTCAGTCAATCCCGGTTCGTCGCTCGGCACATTGCCGACGCCGTACGCGCGCAACAATACCGCTTCCGGACGCGGCGTAAGCATCGCTTCCAATCGCGTCGCGGAAATGCCGGGCGCCATATCAATCACGGCAACATCGTGACGGGAGTAAGGCTGAGGTGACGTCCAGCCGCAACCGACCGAAGCGGCATCGCCCGCATACCAATGCCATGGCGTGCCCGCACGGGCCAGCGGTCCGACGGAAGGCGCTGAAAATCCTTCAAACGCCCAACTCGACGATTTGCTCACGCGATTGCCGGCAAACAGGTGATGTCCAAAAAACAGTCCCACACCGTGGAATCGTTCGCTCATCGCGGCGTTCAGCGCGCCCGTGACATTCGCAGTGGCATCCGATTCGATTTTGCCGAGCGGATGCTGCGAGCCCGTGAAAATCACTGGCTTGCCGAAATCAGCCAGTGCATACGAAAGCGCGGCGCTCGAATAGCTCATTGTGTCGGTGCCATGCAGCACCACGAACGCGTCGGCATCATCGTGATGCGCACGCAAGTCATCAACCATCGTCTGCCAATTGTCGGGCGTCGCGTTCGACGAGTCGATAAGCGGATCAAGCTCGGTGAACGTGAACAGGCTTGCGTCCATGTGCGCGTCCTCCAGCAGGCGGAACAGCCAGCCGCGAGTGTCGGCTCCCGGAATCAGGCCGTTCGGAGAGTCAATCATGCCGATGGTGCCGCCGGTATATGTGATGTGAATGCGCATATTGCCACCTCTTATGATGAGGGCCCTCGCTCGATGAGGGCCCGATTGCAGTTATTGCGATTGTACGTTCGCCTGACGCCGAAGCATGCCGGAACGCTGGAATGCCGGCGATTGCCATCGACGCCAAGGTTTGCGATGACGTGCCTACTTGCCCGGCACTTCCGTGGTTTCCAGCACGTCGGCGACATCGTTGTCGTTGTCGTCAAGCATCTCATCCATGAGATTGCCGTTGATGCGGCCGCGCACGTAGAACCATCCGGCGATCATGGTCACAACCACCACCGCGAACATGAGCAGCGTCCAACGGCCGGCCGCGCTGGTGAGATTGGACAGCACGACCACGGCGAAGAACAGCAGCGAGATGTAGTTGGTGTACGGGGCTCCCGGCATGCGGTACGCGGGGCGGGTCTCCTCGCCGGCCTTGACCTTCTTGAGGAAGGAGATATGCGTGACGAGGATGGCGGCCCACGTTCCTGCGATGCCGATGCCGGCGAGGTTCATGACGATTTCGAACGCGTCAGACGGCAGCACGGCGTTCAGCACGACGCCGATCAGACCGAGCGCGGAGGTGATGATGATGCCGCCGTATGGTACGTGATGCTTGTTCATGCGGGCCGCGAACTTCGGGCCGGAGCCGGCCACCGCCAGGGATCGCAGGGTGCGGCCGGTGGAATACAGGCCGGCGTTGAGCGAGGACAGCGCCGCGGTGAGCACGACCACCTGAATCACGTCTCCGGCGTGCGGAATGCCGATGCCGGAGAAGAACGTGACGAACGGGGATTCGTTAGAAGAGTAGGCGGTGTACGGCAGCACAAGAGCCATCAGCACGACGGATCCCACATAGAACACGAAAATGCGGATGATCATGGAGTTGATGGCCTTCGGCAATACCTTTTCGGCGTCCTTCGCCTCGCCCGCGGCCACGCCCACCATTTCGGTGCCGCCGAAGGCGAACACCACGCCCAGCGTCAGGGCGAACACAGGGGCGATGCCCTTCGGGAACAGACCGCCATTGTCGGTGATGTTGGCAACACCGGCGTGCGCGTCGCCAACCGGAGCGCCCGTAACAATCGCCCAAATCGCAATAACCATGAACGCGATAATCGTGGCCACCTTAATGGCGGCAAACCAGAATTCCGCCTCGCCGAACATCTTCACACTCAGCAGATTCAGCACAAATACCAATGCCAGGGCGATCAGTGCCAACAGCCACTGCGGCACGCCTTGGAACGCCTTCCAGTAGTGGAAATACACGGCCACGGCGGTGATATCGGCCATGACGGTGACCGACCAGTCGAGGAAGAACAGCCAGCCGGTCACGTAGGCGCCCTTCTCGCCGAGGAATTCGCGGGCATAGGAAACGAACGCGCCGGACGACGGACGGCGAATCGCAAGCTCACCCAACGCGCGAACCATCAGGAACGCGAAAATACCGCAGACGGCGTATGCGATCGCCAAGCCGGCACCGCCTTGCGCGAGACGACCGCCCGCGCCAAGGAACAGGCCGGTGCCGATGGAACCGCCGATGGCGATCATCTGGATATGACGGGGCTTCAGATCCTTCGCATAGCCGGCGTCGCTCTTGTCGAGCTTGCGTACGCCGCCTTGCTCCGGTGCTTTGGATTGCGCCAAGTTGTTGGAGTCACTCATAATTCTTCTTCTTCGTGATACGGTGCGCGCCACAATCGTAAATTTTCCCACCACAACGCGTTGCAGTGACGGTGTCAATCGATTGACAGTGCATAGTGTCGCACATAGTATACGGTTTGTTTATTACTTACGGTGGTGTTCGCCGGCGACATGACCCCGTACTCCGTCGGGCGCGCATGCGTGAGGAAGTCGCAAGAAAATACTCGTGCGCCCCTGTTGCAAATGCAGGGAATGCATTAGGCTAGAGCGCGTGACTGAAACTAATGAACTTCGTATTGCTGTAATCGGAGCCGGCCCTGCAGGCGTCTACTCCTCTGACATTTTCCTGCGCCAGTTGAAGAAGCTCGGCGAGGGGCTTGGCCTCGGCACTGCCGCTCGCATCGACCTGTTCGAAAAGCTGCCTGTGCCGTTCGGCCTGGTGCGCTACGGAGTGGCCCCCGACCACCCGTCTATCAAATTCATCGCGTCGGCGCTCGAAAAGACGCTCGACAACCCCGATATCCACCTGTATTGCGACGTGGAATTCGGCAAGGACGTGACCCTCGACGAGCTGCTTGAGCGTTACGATGCCGTGCTGTTCGCCACCGGTGCCGTTGAGGACAAGCCGCTTGGACTGCCGGGTGCCGACCTGGATGGCGTGTATGGCGCAGCCAAGTTTGTGGAATGGTACGACGGTTATCCGACCGGCGCTCGCGAATGGCCGCTTGAAGCTGAGGAAGTCGCCGTGATCGGCGGCGGCAACGTGGCCATGGATGTGGCGCGCGAACTCATGCGCAATGCCGACGATCTGAAGGAACGCACTGACATTCCAGACAATGTGTACGAGGGCATCAAGGAGAACAAGGCTCGCGTGCTGCACCTGTTCATCCGCCGCGGTGTGGCGCAAGCCAAGTTCTCCGTACAGGAATTGCGTGAGATGGAGAAGCTGCCGGGAGTGCAGCTGATCATTAACGAAGACGATTTCGATTTGGATGAAGACACGATTGAAGAGGCCGGCAAAGACAAGCTGACCCGTCAGATGGTCGAAGAGCTGTTCACGATTCGTGAGATGGCGGAAGACATGGAAGATGACGGTGACGTGGATTACGAGGGTAATACGGCTGATCGCAAGTATTATGTGCACTTCAATTCCGCGCCGGTCGAAGTGCTGGGCGAGGACGGCAAGGTCGTTGGCATTCGCGTGGAGAAGACCGAAACGTCGGCTGATGGCAAGATGAGCCGTACCGGCGAGTTTGAAGAGTATCCGGTGCAGGCCGTGTACCATGCGATCGGCTACAAGCCGGCCACCGCGCCGGGCATCGCGTACGACGAGCGTCACGCGCATCTGGCCAACGCAAACGGTGACGGACGTATCACCACGACCGCTTCGGCCGAGGACGGCGCGCAGGTGCGTGAACGTCTGTATGCCACCGGTTGGGCTAAGCGCGGCCCAGTCGGACTGATCGGCTCCACCAAGTCCGACGCGCTGCTCATCGTCACCAACATGCTGGAGGATCTGTCCAAGGCAGCCGAAGGTGGTCGTGTGGCGGCGGATCGCGATCCGGAATCCATCGACCGACTGCTGGAGTCGCGCGGTGTCAAGCCGATCGACTTCGCCGGTTGGAAGAAGGTCGACGCGTTTGAACGTGCCGAAGGCGCGAAGGAAGGCCGCGAGCATAAGAAGGTCATCGATCCGGAGCAGATGCGCGCCTTGGCTCACGCCTAAGGTGGGTGTTTGAAACCCGGTCCGATAGGTTTCAGACTTTTTTCATGCGTCTTGGGTGTCCGATTCTGGAGAATCGGACACCCAAGACGCTTTTTTATCCCGTACTTGCCCGTTTCTGGTGAATCGGATATACAGTATGACGAAAAGCGTGCATGTGTGTCCGTTTCTGCAGAATCGGACATCCGGGGAGAAGCTGAGTATGCGAACTTCCGCAACTGCCCCCTAGTCCTTTCCGCAGTCCAGTCTCCAGCGCATATCCAGCAAAAACTCAGACTCCGTTTCTACGCTAGTGACCATGAACGGCAAATTGCAGGTGCATGGCCATTGCAATGGCTTGAAGACAACGCTGTTATTCGCGTTGATGTGGGGCGTCATCATGCTCATTTGGTGGGCGACCGGTGGCAGTCAGCGCACACTTGGTATCTACATTCTCATCGGACTTGGCTCAACGTTCGCATCTTACTGGTTTTCTGACAAACTCGCGATCGCATCCATGCGTGCGCAGGAAGTCAGCGAGCAGGAAGCGCCGGTACTGTACAAAATCGTGCGCGAACTGTCGGCAAAGGCGGGCAAGCCTATGCCACGTATTTATATCGCCCCAACCATGAGTCCCAATGCGTTCGCAACGGGACGCAATGAACGTCATGCGGCGGTCTGCTGCACACAGGGCATTCTGCAGATGCTCAACGAACGTGAGATTCGCGGCGTGCTCGGTCATGAGCTTATGCACGTGTACAATCACGACATCCTGACGTCTGCGATCGCGTCCGCAATGGCGACGGTCATTTCGTATCTAGGCTATTCGCTCATGTATTTCGGTGGTGGCAATTCGCGCGATGATCGTAATGACTCGTCTTCTAATGGTCTTGGATTGCTGGGTGTGCTGTTGAGTACGATTCTTGCGCCAATTGCCGCTTCGCTTATTCAGATGGCAATTTCGCGTACGCGAGAATATGATGCTGACGAAGATGGTTCCATGCTTACGGAAGATCCGGAGGCGCTCGCGTCCGCATTGAATAAGATTTCGAACGGCGCTGAGACGATGCCGATGCAGAAGACTGCTGGTACGCAGTCGGTTGCTGCGATGATGATTGCGAATCCGTTTTCTGCGGAAGGTTTCTCCAAGCTGTTTTCTACGCACCCGCCGACCTCGGATCGCATCGCGCGGCTGATGCAGATGGGGCAGGAGATGCGTCAGCAGGGCGTGCAGTCCGGATATTTGGCCGGTGGTTATGCCACGAGCGGCGTTGCGGCGGCGGATATTCGGCAAGGCGGACGTTCTGCGATGGCTGGTGCCGGTGGTCCGCAATTTGGAACGCAGTATGGGTCCGGGCATGATTCGGTCGGCTCGGCTGGCAGATATTCTCGCGACTATTCGCAGCGGCCGCGTGGTTGAGTCTCCGTGATATTGCGGAAAATTGGTATCGTATGTCGGTCTGTGTCCGCATACGCATCCGTTGCGTGCTAAACTGAAGTTTCGTGCCCAAAAGGCACAGCCTTGCGGATGTAGTTCATCGGTAGAACGAAAGCTTCCCAAGCTTTAAAGGCGGGTTCGACTCCCGTCATCCGCTCCATTCGAAACCCTTGGAATCGTTGGAATTCCAAGGGTTTTTCTATTGCCGTAAAAGACCCGTGAAGTCAACTTCGCGCCGCGCAACTGTCGGTTGCGTCGCAAAATTTGGTTGCGAATCGTAATGCAACCGAAAGATGGTGGCGTGAAACGCGACGCTTATGACAAGCTGTTGCTTGGCAATCGCCAATAATCGCAAGTCGAGGCGATATGGAAACTCGACGAAAGGGCGGACATGAGTTTCAAAGAGAATCTGCAGTATCTGCGCGGTTCGTGCAACATGACGCAGGAACAGCTGGCAATGCTGCTGGGCGTTTCCCGGCAGGCAATTTCGAAATGGGAGTCCGAGAAGGCATACCCCGAAATGGACAAGCTGCTGATGCTTTGCGACATGTTCGGCGTGACGTTGGATGATTTGGTCATGGGCGACGTGCGCGCGTCGGCAGGCTGTGGGGGTGCGGGACGCGTGGACTTGGCTGCTGATACGGATGGTGTGGCCGCGTCGGTTGGGGTGGCCGACGCTGCTGTTGGCGCGGTTCCGGGGGTAATCGGGTTTGCGGCATCACAGGTCGCAGGAATGTCCGTTTCTGGTGAATCGGACGCACAAGGTGCCAAAACCGGTGTTCAATTGTCCGTTTCTCCAGAATCGGACACGCGAGATGGGACGGACATTCCGCAAAGCGTGCCCCGACATATCGTGCAGGATGTGGTTGGCTACGACAGTCATATGAGACGTTTTACGTGGCTTATTGCGATTGGTGTGGCCGCAATCATCCTCGGCTTCGCGGTTGGCATGTTGTTTTCGCCGGAGGGATCTGTCTTGGGGTCGTCGCCGGTGAACGACGTGCTGGTCACGGTATGCACGTTGGTTGGCGCGATTGTCGGTCTCGCTTTGCTGATACCGGCCGGAATCATGCATGGCGATTTCCGCCGTCGCCACCCGTATGTGCAGGATTTTTACACGGATGAGGACAAGTCACGTGCGTCGGTCGTATTGGCGATTGGTGTTGCGATTGGTGCCGTGCTGATTTTGGCGGGCGTGTGCGTGCTAGTGTTTTGTGACGAGCTTGTTGCCGACGGAGACGCGGGATGGCCGGACAGCGTTCTGCTGGCTTGCGTGGCCGCGGCGGTGTTCTGTTTCATTATGTCTGGGATGACGCATGACAAGGTGAATGTGGACAAATACAATCGTGAAGCCGAAGAGGAAAGCGTGCGCGAGGGACGTTCCGTGCCGCACCCGACGATGAGCGAGTCGGACAGATTTTACAGCAGACTTACCGGTGCAATTTGTGGCGTGATCATGTTATTAGCGACTGTTGTCGCGTTGCTGATGCTTTTTCTTGGAATGGCGGGCAGTGATGTTGACGCGTGGATGAAGGTGTTCTGGGTTCCGTGGCCGATCGGCGGTGTGCTGTGTGGCGTCGTGGGCATCATCGTGCCATTGGTTAAGGAGGCCAGGCGGCGGTAAACCAACAAATAGTGTCCGTTTCTGCAGAATCGGACATGCGGGGTGGGCGGCAGGTAGGCTGGAATCCGTGAATACGGATCAGAAACTTCCCGCCGAATCCGCAGGCGAACGCCCCAGTACCCCCCTATTTGGTCATGCCATATCACACGCGGCGACACTCATCGGCCTGTTCGCAATCGTCCTGTGGGGCTTCATGGCCGGCCTCGTGCGACTCGTTTCCGAATCGTTCGGTACCACGCTCGGCTCGGCGCTCATCTACACTGTCGGCGGCATGCTCCTGCTCATCGTGCGACGGCCGAAACCGATTAGCCAAGCGCCACGCAAGTACCTCGTCGCAGGCGGACTCATGTTCATCGCATACGAGGCGTCGATCTCGCTGTCGATCGGTATGGCCACAACGAACGCGCAATCTGTGGAAGTCAGCCTCGTCAATTATTTGTGGCCGACGCTGCTGGTACTGATGACCGCCGCCGTGTCGCACAAACGCGGCTCGGTCTCCGAAGCGCTGCCGGGTGCAATCGTAGCCACCGTCGGCGTGGCAATGGCGGTCGGCGGTGAAAACCTTGACGTGCAGGAAGCGGTCGCCAATATCGCCAGCAATCCATTGCCGTACGCGCTCGCGTTCGCAGGTGCCTTTATTTGGGCGATTTACGCGACCGTGACGCCATCGATGTCCGGTGGTTACGATGGTACGACGATTTTCTTCTGTTGCGTTGCTGTTGTGCTGTGGATTATCCATTTCGTTTCGGGCGACGGTTTACCAGCTGTAGCGCCTGGCATCGGCGGCTATATTGCGTTGCTCGCATGTGCCGCGTCGATTGCCGGCGGCTACGCGTGCTGGGGGTATGGCATGCTACATGGCAGTATGGAAACGCTTGCGATCGGTTCGTATGCGACGCCGCTGTTCTCCACTGCTTCCAGCACGCTCCTATTGGGCGTGACGTTGGGCATGCCATTCTGGATCGGTGTCGCACTGGTGGTGGTCGGCTCGCTGATCAACGTGTGGTTTGCGCGACGCCGCTGATTGTCCGATTCTGCAGAATCGGACGTCTGAGGTGTAATGCGCCCATCTTGGTTGTCCGTTTCTCCCGAATCGGACTTCCAGACCGTGTGCCAGCCGAAACCGATCTAAACCGGCTCAAACCAGCCCGTTCAAATCCGCCTCGTCACATCACCTTGGTGGACTCCAGATTGCGGCTCACCCAGTTGTTCAACCGGATCACCGGCTTGCGCAACACCAATCCCAGCAGCAGCGAAGGAATCAGGAACAAGGCGAGATACACCATGTCAAGCAGGTACTCATTGCCGTACGATCCGGCCATCGCGGCGTGCATGGCATCGATGGCGTGCGGGAACGGTAGGAACGGGTAGAGCATTTGGAAGAACTTCGGCAGCGTCTCGATAGGGAACGTACCGCCCGAACCGGCGACCTGCATCACCAGCAGCACCACGGCCACGGCCTTGCCGATATCGCCGAACGACACGGTCAGCGTATACACGATATTCGAGAACACGAGCGCGGCAAGCCACCCCACGGCAAGGAACTGCAGCGCATGATTCGCCTGCACGCCAAGGAAATACATGTCACCCAGGCAAACCAGTGTGCCCTGCAGCAACGCGAGCAGTGCGAAGATCGTGTACCGTCCGAAATACTCGTGGTCGAGGCGCAGTCCCCAACGTGAAGCGTTCCCCGGGCCGGACGGGCCGGCGATGCGCGGCAGCGTGTCGCCTAAGCCCAGCACATGCGCCTTCTCGCGGTCCGAAATCGTCACTTTCAGCATGGCGCACAGGATGATCGCACCCACCCAGATTGACAGGATCGTATAGAATGGCGCCATGGCCGAACCGTAGTTCGCGATCGGGTACACCGAGACGCGATGCAGTGCGACGGGTGCGGAAATCAGCGTGGACAGTGTGGACGCGTTAGCGGTGGCCAGTGCACGTAGTTCGTCCGACTCACCCGAATCGGACGAACTGGCGTCGTTGTCATCATCGCCACCATCGCTGTTGCCGTCACCGGCGTTCCCGCCCGTCTCCAGCTTCGCGATCAGCTCCTTCACCGTCGCTGCCGACGAGTCGAGTTTCTTCGCGATCGCGCCGAGCGTGGAACGGATGGACGTCACATTCGTCCCCACATCGCCCGTCACATCGTCCAGATCGTCGGCGGTGCTGCTCAGCTGGGTGATCATGCTGTCGGTTTGGGAGATCAGCGTGCTGACTGTGGAAGCGAGCGCGTCGATTTTCGGCTTGACGTTCGTGACGTAATCGTCGCGCACATTGCTGATCGACTGCTTCGCGGAGGTGATGCGGTTCAGGATCTCCTCGCGGGAGCGTTCCGCGGCTGCGGTATCCTGCGTGACCTGCGTGGAAGCGTCTTTCAGCTGCTGCGCGAGCTTCTGCGAATCGCCTTTGGCGGCTTCCAGCAGCGTGATCTCCCGGTCGATGGCTTCCAGCAGCGCCTGTTTCGCGGAATCACTGTCCGGTAGTTGTTCCACCGATTCGCGCATGTGGTTGAGGCTTGTGATGTACGTGTCGTACAGCGATTCGCCGCTGGAGACTTGTTCGCTCAACGCTGTCAACTGGCTGGCTGCGGTGTCCGAATCCTTGCCGAGCGCATCGAACGCCTTGTTCACCTTGGCAGCTACTTGGTCGAACGCGCCTAACACCTGGTCGAGCGCGGTGTTCACTGAGGAGGTGACGTTCGCCCCTGCCGAAGTGAACGACGTGGTGCCTGATTTGCCTTGCTTCAACGCGTTCTGGGCCTGTTTGCCCGCCTTGGTCGCCGAGGCGAGCAGTTTGCCCGTGGAATCCACGATGTCGTTCGCCGAGCCGAGCAGCTGCGAATACGACGTCACCTGCTGCGATGCGCCGCTCAGCGTATCCGCCATGGTGGTGAGATTGCCGTTGAGGTTGCGCATGTATTCGGCCATTTGCGGGCTTTGCGAATAGTGTAGGATGCTTGAGGCCAGGTCGAGTCCGACTTGCGCAATCGTTTTGGCGAAGGTTTTGTCGATTGTGTTGACCACGGTTGTCGCGCCCTGATCGGTGATATGCGGGGCGATCGGGTTGATTTTCTCGTTCAGATAGTACTTGAGCTGCGCGTGTTTGATGTCGGGGGAGAACAGCGTCATCATGTCGGCGCTGAAACCTTTCGGAATTACGATCGCCGCATAGTATTCGCCGGATTTCACCCCGTCGATTGCCTTGTCGCTTTTCACGAACTGCCAGTCCAGCTGGTCGTTGGCGTGCAGTGTGCTGATGATGGTTTCGCCCACGTTGACGCGCACCGGTATGAGATCCGACTTGTAACCCTTGTCGTTATTGGCCACGGCGACCTTCAATGCCTTGGTATTGCCGTAGGGGTCCCAGCTGGCCGCAATGTTGAACCAGGCGTACAGCGCCGGCACCACCACCAGGCCCATCGAGACGATCACGGCGATCACGTTGCGGGTGGCGTGGCACATGTCCCGCTTGAAGATGCCCCAGATCATTTTCACTGTTCGTTCCCCTCCTCACGCAGACTCCTGCCAGCATTTCCGTCCGTGTTTCCAGCCGCATGTTCAGGCGCATGTCCGGCCGAACCACCATGCGCAGCCTCATACAGCCTCGTACGTATGGCATTCATCGGCTTGTAATGCATGCCCGGCCGGAACAGCAGGTTCTCGTGCAGGATCGCGCTGCGGAACTCTTCCGCACTCATCGCTTCCTCGCCCAGATAATTCGCATACCGTTCGCGCAGATACTCCACCACGATGAGATACGTGTCTATGGCGATGATCGAAATGATCCAACCGAGCAGCATGGCGAGCTTCATGCGCGTGATGAATAGCAACAGCAGGAACACGAACGGCAGTACCGCCAGCGCGAGGAATCCCCAACGCACCAGGCGCGGGTACATGCGGAAGAAATGAATCGCCCGTCTGCGGGCGAGTTCGGGGAACTCCTCGGCGATCTGCTGCGCGGTCTCGGTGAGCCGCAACGGTTCCACCGTGCCTTCGTTATGTTCGGTGATCATCAGATCAGTGTCCGCCAGACGGTTGTCGAACAGGCGGTTGAGGTTCAACGCCAGCTTGCGGACCACCAAGCCGATGAACAGCGCCACAGGCAGATACCAGAACAGCGAGAGCATGTCGATCCAATAATGGTTGGCATACATGCCGCCGATCGGCCCGCGCATCGCGTTGATGCCGTAAGTGAACGGTAGGAACGGTTTCAGACGGCGGAAGAATTCCGGCATCATCTCGATGGGGTAGAGGCCTGCCGCTCCCGGAATCTGGATGATCACCAGAATCACGGCGACGGCCTTGCCGATATGCCGGAACGCCACGGCGAGCGCGTAAATGATGTTCACGTAGACGAACGAGGCGAAAATGCCGGCGAGGATGAACAGGAACGGATGCTCGCATTGGATGCCCAGCGCGAGATCGCCAATCGTGGCGATGATCGCCTGCAGAAATCCGACCGTGACGAACAGCAGCCAACGGCCCATATAGCCTTGGCGTGGCGTGTACATGCGGATCTTCTCATCGCGGTCCACTTCAAGCTTGTAGATCGCGACGAGTACGAATCCGCCGACCCACAGCGCAAGATTCGTGTAGAACGGCGTGACCGCGGAACCATAGTTTTTGACCGGGTAGAGGACCTGTTCGTCCAAATGCACCGGCTCGCCCACGAACGAGCCGACCTCGCTCGCGTCAAGTCCGAGCGCTTGGGAAAGCTGCTGGAACATCGCCGAACTGCTCAACGCGGCCACATCGGTGCGCGTGGTGTTGAGCTGTTTGGCGAGATTGGCGAGCTGTGTCTGCGTGCCAGCAATGGTGGTGTTCGTTTGGGTCACGGTGCGCGACAACTGGTCGAGCAGCCCGTTGCCCTGTTCCAGCGTGCTTTGCAGCGTGGTAAGCGTGCCGGACAGCGACCCATTGGCCAGGCTGAGTGTATCGAGCCCGGTGTTGAGATTCGGCATGACCGTGCCGGTGATGGTCGTGCGTGCGCTCGCCATCGACGCCGTGCCGTTCTTCGCCAGCGTGGTGACATCGTCGTTGAACCCGTTCGCGGTGTTCTTTCCCGCGTGGATCGCAGCCGTGGTGTCCTGATCGAAGGCGTCGATGCGCTGCTGCTGGAACGTCAGCTGTTTGCGGGCTTCGGCGAGCTGCGCGGAAAGATCCTTATACGTTTGGCTGTTCGGATCCAGCTGGCTGGCCTGCAACGCCTTCTCCACGCCGTCGAGCACGGTGCCGGTGGTGGTGTTGATGTGATGCATGGTGCTGGACACTTGGTCGAGCGCGTCCTGCGTGGTGTTCAGTCCGCTGAGCACGGTGCCGGTGGCATTGCTCACGTTGACCTGCAGGCCGGACAGTTGCGTGCTGCCGTTGTCGAGCGCTCCGACCAGCGTGTTCGAGAATCGTTCGGTTTGTGTGCGCGTCTCGCTCAGCAAGTCGGATGCCTTGCCGACGGTGTCAAGCGAGTTGGTGATTTCCGAGGCGAGCGCGATGTTGGACTGTTTGGCCGAATCGATGGTGGTGAGGGCCTTGTCGAGCGTGGAACGGGTGTCGCGCAGCTGCTGTTGGACGGTTTCGAGCTGGTTGATGGTGTCGGTCAGATCGTTGATAACGTCGCTTTGCGCGCTTTTCACGCTGCCGGTGGTTTCTCCCGCTGCCTCCTTCACTTCCTTTGCCACGGCGTCGGCCACGCTGGAAACGAAAGTGGTGTTGATCTGCTCGTCGATCGTGGTCGCGCCCGTATCGGTGATTTTCGGCGCGATCGCGTTCAGCTTTTCGTTGATGTAGTACGTGATCGACGGTCGGTCGCCTTTACCGGTGACGGTGCCGATGAGTCTGGAGCTGAAGTCTTCCGGCAGTACGATCGCCGCATAGTATTTGCCGGATTCCACGCCTTCGATGGCTTGCTGCTTGGGAACGAAACGCCAGCCGAGCTGATGGTTCTTCTTAAGCTGGTTGACGGTCTGCTGGCCAGCGTCGAGATGACCGACCAGCGTGGAGGTTGTGCCCTTGTCCTCGTTCGCCACAGCAACTTGGATGTTGCCCGTGTTTGCGTACGGGTCCCAGTTGGCGAGGATATTGCACCATGCGTATAGTGATGGGATGATAGCCACACCCAGCGTGACGACGAGCGCCACAGGGTTCTTCAGAATGCGTTTCACGTCTCGAAGGAAGATGGCGAAAACCTGGTGCATCAAGCCTCCTCGCGGGTATTAGTCGCAACATCTACGTGCGACGGCATGCCCGTGCGGGAACACCCGGTTGGGCTCTTCGTCGCGCGATCCGGTGGATATTCTATGACTTCCGATGGAACGATCGCAATGGTTTCGCCATGTTTATTGGTCGGTCCCGCAAGTGTCGGGATATGAGACGAGAACGCTCGGCATATGGCCCTAGTGGGGCGGGCGACCTGGATATGGAGTGGACGGTCGGGAAAACGGAAAGGAAAGATGGCGAATGTTGTCACATGACAAGTGGGATAGGGTTGGGCGATAATGGAGGCATGACTATTGCAACGCCGGAACGTTATGCGCAAATGCTGGACGCCGCACGCCGCGGCGGTTACGCCTATCCCGCGATCAATGTGACCAGCACGCAGACCCTGAACGCCGCACTCCAGGGTTTCGCCGAGGCGGAATCCGATGGCATCATCCAAGTCTCCGTAGGCGGCGCCGCCTACTTCTCCGGGCAACGCGTCAACGACCGCGTCACCGGCTCGCTTGCCTTCGCAGCCTTCGCGCACGAAGTCGCGGCGAAATACCCCAACATTACCATCGCCCTGCACACCGACCACTGCGCCAAACAGTATTTGGACGAATGGGTGCGCCCCCTGCTCGACCATGAAGTCGAACAGGTGAAGCACGGTCAGGAACCGACCTTCCAGTCACACATGTGGGACGGTTCCACAGTGCCGCTGGGTGAAAACCTCGACATCGCAGAAGAACTGCTCGACAAATCCCAAGCCGCGCACACCGTGCTGGAAATCGAAATCGGCGCGGTCGGCGGCGAAGAAGACGGGCACAGCGCCGAAATCAATGACAAACTGTATTCCACGCCCGCGCAAGGCATCGCCGTCGCGCAACGACTCGGCCTCGGCGAGCGCGGACGCTACATGGCCGCCTTCACCTTCGGCAACGTGCACGGCGCATACAAACCAGGCGTGGTGAAACTGCGCCCCGAACTGCTCGACGAAATCCAGACCACGGTCGCGCTCGCGATTAAGGCCGGCGAAATGCCCGACCCCGCGCACTCGCTGGATGTCGCTCCCGGTAAGCCGTTCGCCCTGGTGTTCCACGGCGGTTCCGGCTCCGCGCCGGAGGAGATCGCGCAGGCCGTGAGCTACGGCGTGGTGAAGATGAACATCGACACCGATACGCAGTACGCATTCAGCCGTGCGGTGGCCGGTCACATGTTCTCCAACTATGATTCGGTGCTCAAAATCGATGGCGAGGTGGGCAACAAGAAGATGTACGACCCGCGTTCGTGGGGGCGCGAAGCGGAAAGCGCCATGGCCGCACGCGTGGTGGAGGCTTGCAGGCAGCTTGGCAGCGCGGGCAAGGCGTTGAAGTAGTGTGATGCCGCACGCGCCGTGTAATGCATGCGGCGTGTGCGGCACGGTGGGTGTGTCGCGTTGTATGAGACGAAAACGATGGAACTGACTAGTTTCAACGGCCGATCGGTGCATATCCGGCAGATATCCGGTAGAGGGCGCAGGGTAGTCTTTGTAAGGCCTTGGGTAAGGCTTTGAGGCGAAATCGCATACGCGCGGAGGTGCAACAACATGCCTGGAATTGTTTTGATCGGTGCCCAGTGGGGCGACGAAGGTAAGGGCAAGGCGACCGATCTTATCGGCACCAAGGTCGACTATGTTGCGCGTTTCAATGGCGGCAACAATGCGGGCCATACCGTGGTCGTTGGTGACGAATCGTATGCGCTGCACCTGCTGCCCTCCGGCATCATCAGCCCGAACGTGACCCCCGTGATCGGCAACGGCGTCGTCGTCGATCCCGAAGTGCTGTTCGAGGAGATCGACGGTCTTGAAAGCCGTGGCGTGGACTGCTCCCGACTGCTGGTGAGCGAAGCCGCGCACGTGATCGCGCCGTACCATCGCACGCTCGACAAGGTGACCGAACGCTTCCTTGGCAAGCATAAGATTGGCACCACCGGCCGCGGCATCGGTCCGGCCTACGCGGACAAGATCAACCGCGTCGGCATCCGCGTACACGACCTGTTCAACGCCGAACATCTGCATGACAAGGTCGAGGCGAGCCTGCATCAGAAGAATCAGATGCTCGTCAAGCTGTACAACCGTCGTCCGATCGACGTGGACGAGACTACCGACGAGCTGCTCAAGCTCGGCGAACGTCTGAAGCCGTATGTGGCCAACACCTCGCTGGTGCTCAATAAGGCACTTGACGAAGGCAAGACCGTGCTGTTCGAAGGCGGCCAGGCCACCATGCTCGACGTGGATCACGGCACGTATCCGTTCGTCACGTCCTCCAACCCGACCGCCGGCGGCGCATGCACCGGTACCGGTGTCGGCCCGACCAAGATCACCCGCGTGATCGGCGTTTCCAAAGCATACGTGACCCGCGTGGGCGAAGGTCCGTTCCCGACTGAGCTGTTTGGCGAGGATGGCGAGTGGCTGCGTGCGCAGGGTCATGAGTATGGTGTGACTACGGGTCGCCCGCGGCGTTGCGGCTGGTTCGATGCGGTCGTCAATCGTTATGCGGCTCGGGTCAACGGCCTGACCGACATCGTGCTCACCAAGCTTGACGTGCTTACCGGCCTGAAGGAAATCCCGTTGTGCGTGGCCTATGATGTCAACGGCGAACGCCGCGACGATATGCCTACTGATCAGTCCGAATTCGCGGCGGCGAAACCAATCTACGAATCCATGCCGGGTTGGGACGAGGATATTTCCCAAATCCACGACTTCAATGATCTGCCGAAGACCTGTCAGGATTACGTCAAGCGTCTTGAGGAACTGTCCGGCTGCCGTATCTCCGTGATCGGCACCGGCCCGCAGCGCGACCATGTCATCCAGATCAATTCGCTGGTCGACTGACCGTCTGCAACGA
>OIXX01000092.1_pt1 | contig 71259 bp, 63 predicted proteins | sample 1588161 | NCBI WGS metagenome assembly OIXX01 (sample SAMN03283274) | human gut metagenome | biome: human-associated habitat; material: feces | host: Homo sapiens | place: Peru | collected 2012 | reverse complement strand
AGGGGTGGCTCGATGCGGCCCTACTCGATCAGATGCTCTCTGCCGCCTCCTTGGACCGGGAGATTCTGAAGCCGCTCCGTGTCAACGCACGCGAGGCGGAGCGCCTGATCCGGTGGCGTCTGCTCGCGGACCTCAAGGGGCTGAGCCTACCCGTACACGTTATGGTCGACGCGCACGAGAGCAGGCATGCGAGCGAGATGCTCCGCGTGCACGAGTATCCCCGCAACCTGCCCGCCGACATGCTCGTCGATCTGGGCAACGGCCTGTACGTCATGCCGCCTGAACTGTCTGCCTCCCTGAGCATGCGCAAAACCGATGTGGTGACGATGGCAAAGCGCATGTTCGAGGCCTGTGGGCTGTTCTCTATCATCCCGTCGAACCCGCGCATGCAGCTCGTGTTGAACGACCTTCTGAGCAGGGGCGTGCTGGCAGCTTCATCATCTCGAGGAGATGGCATCTACGGATACAGCGATAGCAATGGTCGACGCCAGGGCTTTTTAGACCAGGAAGGCGAGGCGTTGCCGTGGTCGCCGACGTTCGATCGCACCGCCCGCCTGACGGATATGTGGAAGCGCGCGCCTCTGACCAGCACAGATGCTATCGCGGCATCGCTCGACCGCTTGGAAGGCGTTCGGGGGCTGCCGATGGCGCGACGGGCCCTTGCGCTGGCGCGCGATGGCGCGGCGTCGTCGGAGGAGGTTAGGGCATATCTTCTTCTGTGCTCCGGCTGGCGAGTCGGGGGAGAGTCATGGGGGACCCCGGATCTGAACAGGAGGGTCGACTTCACGCCGGAGGCGCGGCTGTTGGCGCGTAGGTCCTTTGCCGTTGCCGACTGTCTCTGGATGGAGCCAAAGGTGGACCTTGAGGTGCAGGGCATGGCATTTCATGCCGATGATCAGGGATTTCTCGTTGCCTCCGGCAGGAGGACGGCGCTTGAGAGCATGGGCTATACCATTTTGGAGATCAATCACGAGCAGATGGCAGATCTTGAAAAGTTCGATGCTATGCTGCCCTCGATGGCACGCGCCGTGGGATACCCGCTCCAGCCTCGAACGGGCGCGTTTCTGCAGCGCCGCGACAAGCTACATCGTGCGCTGTTTGGGCTTCCCTACGACCCCCAATAGAGCGCAAAAGACCTGTGCGCGGCATCCAGCCCCTGTTTGCATGCTGTTGGATGGAGATAAACGCTAAAGTGTAGAGTTTCTCGTTGGGATTCCGGGTATGTGCGGTCTGGAGGAATCGCTCAACTGGGCTTTTGTCCTCCGGAAAGCTGTCCTTGTCCTCTTCGCCGCCTGAAAACTCTACACTTTAGCGTTTATCTCGATCAGGCTGCTTTCGCTGCCCGGTTTTAAGCCCTGCGGCGCGTCCAGAAACCCGTTTTCAGCGAGCTCGCCGCATTCCCGCGTCACCCGCCCAAGGTGGTGCTCATCGTGGTCACCACGTTCTTTCCCATCACGGTGGGGCTTTTGGTCGGGTTCCGTTCCGTGGACCCCGGCCAGATCGACCTCATGCGCTCCATGGGAGCCAGCCGTCTGCAGATCATGCGCCACGTCAAGCTGCCGGCGGCCATGCCGCAGTTCTTCAGCGGCCTCAAGATCTCGGCGGCCTACGCGGTGGTGGGGACGGTCATCGCCGAATGGCTCGGCGGCTGCTCGGACCCTCGGGCTGCGGCAAGACCACCCTCTTCCACGTAATCGCCGGCCTCGAGCGACCGTCCGCGGGCCGCGTGCTCCTCGGCGAGCGCGACGTGACCGGATGCCCCGGCCAGCTCTCCTACATGCTGCAGAAGGACCTGCTGCTGCCGAGCAAGACCATCCTGGACAACGTCTCGCTGCCGCTCGTGCTCCGGGGCATGCCGCGCGGCGCCGCCCGCGAGCCCACGCGCATCGTCGGCGCGGAGCGCATCGATCGGCCGCGCAGCAAGCGCCAAGACTTCAACCTGACCGAGGACTTCCTTGCGCATAAACGCCGGGTGCTCGCGTTGCCGGGAGAGCGCACACCACACCGTTCGCCGAGGAAACGCGCACGCTCGGCCAAAAATACGCGCTATTCACCTGCGAGCCATTTTTCAGAACTTTCCCAGAAGCGCTTCACAAGACCGCTCTGACGTGCTAGTTTACTAAGGCGAACATAGACGCGGCTAACTTCCCCTTGAGTCGCCCGCCTTCGTGTGGGCAAAAGAGGGGAAGTTTCCCCGTATATGTGCGCTATCGGCCTGTATGTAAGGAATTGGTGAGAAGCATGGTGCAAGGTCCCAAGGCTCCCGCGATGCCGCTTTCCCTGGTGAAGGCTGGCGAGACGGTGACCGTCGAGCGCGTCAAGGGCGTCGAGGACATGAGGCGCCACCTCCAGGAGCTCGGCTTCGTGGAGGGTGCGGAGGTCCATGTGGTCTCCAACAGCGGTGCCAACATCATCGTCATGATCAAGGGTGCGCGCTTTGGCATCGACGCCAAGGTCGCCATCCACATCATGACGGTCTAGCTGGCATCCACGCCATCACCACTCCGTACATCGGCGCGAGCAACGAGTGCATCGAAAGGGGGAAGCAAATGAAGACACTGGGAGATGTGGCCGTGGGCGATTCCTCGACCATCATCAAGCTGCACGGTGAGGGCGCGCTCCGTCGTCATCTCATGGACCTGGGGCTCATCAAGGGCACCAAGTTCACCGTCGTGAAGGTCGCTCCGCTGGGCGATCCCGTCGAGATCAACGTGCGCGGGTACGAGCTCTCCATCCGCAAGGAGGAGGCGGCGATCGTCGAGGTTCAGTAAGTTCCCCCTTGACGATTGTTTCTGCAGGTAGAGTTAGAGTTTTCTAACTTGAATGTCCCTTTTAGGACGTTTGGAAGAAGGATTGAATGGCGGCTTCACAGCTACATGTCGCGCTTGCCGGTAACCCCAACTGCGGCAAGACGACCCTCTTCAACCTGATCACCGGCGCCAACGGCTACGTTGGCAACTGGCCGGGCGTCACGGTTGAGAAGAAGGAGGCCAAGCTCACCTCTGATAAGAGCGTGACCATCACGGACCTCCCCGGCATCTACTCGCTTTCCCCCTACAGCCCCGAGGAGGTCGTCGCCCGTGACTACATCATGAGCGACGAGCCCGACGTGGTCATTCAGGTGCTCGACGCCACCAACCTCGAGCGCAACCTCTACCTGGCCCTCCAGGTCGTCGAGACGGGCAAGCCCGTTGTCGTGGCCCTGAACATGGCGGACCTGGTGGAGAAGAACGGCGACAAGATCGACACCAAGAGGCTCTCCAAGGCCCTCGGTGCCCCGGTCGTCATGATCTCCGCCCTCAAGAACACCGGTATCGACGAGCTCTTCGCCAAGGCGCGCGAGGCTGCTGCCAAGAAGGCCGAGGTTCCGGAGCACAAGTTCGACTCCGCCATCGAGGACGTGCTCGACCACATCGAGAACTGCCTACCGCAGAGCGTGCCCGCCAACAAGCGCCGCTACTACGCCGTCAAGCTCTTTGAGCGCGACGCCCAGGCCGTCAAGCTGGTCAACCTCAACAAGGAGCAGGCTGACCGCGTTGAGCAGCTCGTCTCCCAGTGCGAGAAGGACTGCGACGACGACTCCGAGTCCATCATCACCGGCGAGCGCTACGCCGTGATCGCGCACATCATCGACGAGTGCCTGAAGAAGGCCCCCGAGAAGATGAGCATCTCCGAGAAGATCGACCGCGTGGTCACCAACCGTTGGCTGGGCCTGCCGATCTTCGTGCTCGTGATGTGGGCCGTGTACTACATCGCCATCGGCACCATCGGCACCGCCGGTACCGACTGGGTGAACGACAACCTCTTCGGCGACGGCTTCACGCTGTTCGGCGCCTCCTTCCCCTCGGTTCCCGGCCTCTTTGAGGGCTGGCTGACCGCGGCTGGCGCCTCCGACCTGGTGATCAGCCTCGTGAACGACGGCATCGTCGCCGGCGTCGGCGCCGTGCTCGGCTTCATCCCGCAGATGTTCGTCCTGTTCATCCTGCTGTCCTTCCTCGAGGACTGCGGCTACATGGCGCGCGTTGCCTTCGTGATGGACCGTGTGTTCCGTCGCTTCGGTCTCTCCGGCAAGTCCTTCATCCCCATGCTCGTCTCCACGGGCTGCGGCGTGCCGGGCGTGCTGTCCACCAAGACCATTGAGAACGAGAAGGACCGTCGCATGACCGTCATGACGACGACCTTCATTCCCTGCGGCGCCAAGCTGCCGATCATCGCGCTCCTCATGGGCGCCCTCATCGGCAACAACGACGCGAGCTGGATCTCCCCGCTCTTCTACTTCCTGGGCGTCGTGGCCGTCATCGTGTCCGGCATCATGCTGAAGAAGACCAAGCTCTTCGCCGGCCGTCCGACCCCGTTCGTCATGGAGCTGCCTGCCTACCACATGCCCTCGATCCGCTCCTGGGCCCTGCATGTGTGGGAGCGCGTGAGCGCCTACATCAAGAAGGCCTTCACGATCATCTTCGCCTCCACCATCGTGATCTGGTTCCTCTCCAACTTCGGCGTCTTCGAGGGTGCCTTCGGCTTCCTGCCCGACCTGACCGATGCCGACGAGTTCATGGACTACTCCGTGCTCGCCATGCTCGGCGGTGCCCTGTCCTGGATCTTCGCCCCGCTGGGCTTCGCCTCTTGGCAGGCCGTCGCCATGTCCATCTCCGGCCTGGTCGCCAAGGAGAACGTCATGGCTACCGCCGCGTCGCTGCTCTCCATGTCCGACGCCACCGAGGCCGACCCGGAGCTGTGGCACGCCTTTGCGCAGCAGATGTTCTTCAATCACGGCGGCACCGTGGGCGCCATCGCCGCGTTCGGCGCGTTCAACCTGCTCTGCGCTCCGTGCTTCGCTGCCATGGGCACCATCCGCGCTCAGATGAACTCCGGCAAGTGGACCGCCATCGCGCTGGGCTACGAGTGCGGCTTCGCCTGGGTGATCGGCCTGATGATCAACCAGTTCTACCTGCTCTCCCAGGGCGTGTTCAGCATCTGGACGATCGTGGCCGTTGCATTTGCCGCTGCCATCCTCTTCCAGCTGTTCCGCCCGATGCCCAAGGGCGCCATGGGCGAAGACGACAACGAGGTTGCCCCCTCCGTCTCCGCGGCCTAGTATCTCCCGGCTGTTGAGCCCCCTTTGGACCGGCTGCCCGCGCGGCAGCCGGTCCTTTTTTAGGTTTGCGCACCGTGCGCGCGCGAACCAAGGTCTTTTTTGAAAAAGGCGTTAAGAAAGCTCAGATGGGGTAAAGTTAGCGAGAGTAAACAAAGGAGGCACACCATGTCCCTGGCAGATGTTGTTGTTCTTGGTCTTCTAGCCGTTGCGTTCGTAGCGGTGTGCGTGCGGGTGAAGCGTCATGGCGCGTGCATGGACTGCGGCGAGGCCGGTATGTGTACCGGTCATTGCAGCTCCGACCACAAGAAGACCTGTGCGGCGCTCAAGGGCCTCGACCAAGTTGAGGCAGAGCTCTCCCGCGGTGTGAAGTAGCGCCTGCGCCCGTCGCGCGCTGCCAGACGCCAAACGCCCGTTCACGGTTGCCCCAATGGTGCCGTGAACGGGCGTTCTTGTGTGCGGTGCGTGGGAAATACCTCGGTAACAATCGTGTGAGAAAGTGGGGACTGCAACGTTTCGGCAGGAAAGGGCCGTGTATGGATAAGCAGCAGAACATCGACTTCGTTATTCGCACGGTAGAGGAGCGCGGCATCCGCTTTGTGCGCCTGTGGTTCACCGACGTGCTGGGCCGGCTCAAGAGCTTCGCCATCTCGCCCGAGGACCTCGAGGTTGCCTTTGAGGAGGGCATCGGCTTCGACGGCTCTGCGATCGAGGGCTTTGCCACGCCCGATGAGGCCGACATGCTCGCCTTCCCCGACGCCTCCACCTTCCAGGTGCTTCCCTGGCGCCCGAGCCACGACGGCGTGGCGCGCGTGTTCTGCGACGTCTGCACGCCCGACCGCAAGGCCTTCCCGGGGGATCCCCGCGAATGTCTGCGTGTCATGTTCCACAAGGCCGAGAAGCGCGGGTTCATCATGAACGTGGGCGCCGACCTGGAGTTCTACTACTTTCCGAGCGAGGATAAGCCCGTGCCCATGGACGAGGCCGGCTACTTCGACCTCACGCCCAATGACTCCGCGCGCGACCTGCGCCGTTCCATGGTGCTCATGCTCGAGAAGATGTCCGTGCCCGTTGAGTACACCTATCACAGCTCCGGCCGCTCGCAGCACGGCATTGCGCTGCGCCATGCCGAGGCGCTCACCATGTCCGACGCCATCATGACGGCCAAGCACGTCATTCGCCTGGAGGCCTACGACGCCGGCATCCACGCGAGCTTCATGCCCAAGCCCATGGCGGACGAGGCGGGGAGCGCGATGTTCCTGCACCAGTCGCTCTTCAACAAGCGCGGCGAGAACGTGTTCTACTCCGCGGGCGAGGAGGGCGGCCCGTACCACCTCTCGAGCATCGCCAAGAGTTACATGGCGGGCATCCTGGACCACGCCGCCGAGATCACGGCCATCCTGAACCCCACGGTCAACTCTTACAAGCGCCTGGCGCTCGCAGGGGATACGGCGCCCAGCTACGCCACGTGGGGGCTCCGCAACCGCAGCGCCATGATCCGCGTGCCCATCTACAAGCCCGGCAAGGAGCTCTCCACGCGCATCGAGCTGCGCAGCCCCGATCCCATGGCCAACCCGTACCTGGTGAACGCGGTGACGCTCGCCGCGGGTCTGGATGGCATCGAGCGCGGGCTCGACCTGCCCGCCGAGTCCACCTCGGAGCTCATGGCGCTCTCGCCGGCAGAGCTGGCGCAGCGCGGGATCAAGCCGCTGCCGCGCAGTCTAGAGGAGGCGCTCGACATCTTCGAGGCCAGCGACTTCATGCGCGAGACCCTGGGCGAGCACATCCACGCGTTCTTCCTGCGCAAGAAGCGCGATGAATGGGCCAAGTTCGCCTCGACCATCACGAAATGGGAGCTCAAGCACTACCTAGCTTCCTAGGCCATCCTGTGCAGCGGGTTTTGCCGCGCCATTGCGGCAAGATAATGTGCGCGCCTGCTGCTGATATCTGCGGTTTGTTGCTATCATCGATTTGTTACGAGGGAGGTGCCCATGTCTGACAAGAACGTACTGTTCATGGCGCGGACGACGCGGTTCCATGAGTTCGTAAGGACGCTCGGCACCACGATGGGCGCCGAGGTGTTTGCCGCCACGCCGGATTCTCCGGGTGCCGCCCACGATTTCGACCTGCTCGTGCTCGATGCGGACGGCGTCCGCGCCGACCGTCTGGAGCAGATCTCCAAGTGGCTCGAGAGCCGGGGGAACATCCCCATGCTGCTGATCGTGGACGAGGAGGCACTGTCCGAGCTGCATCTTCCGGCGCATGCGCGTGCCGACTTCCTCTGCTCCGGCGCCAGTACGGTGGAGCTCGAGGTGCGCGCCCGGCGTCTCATGGGCGAGGACGACCCGTTCCTTGCCGAGGACATCATCAAGATCGACAGCATGACCATCAATCTGGCCACCTATCAGGTGTATCTGGACGACGAGCCGGTTGACCTCACGCTCATGGAGTACTCGCTGCTCTCGTTCTTGGCCACGCACCCCAATCGCGCCTACAGCCGCGAGGTGCTGCTGCACCGTGTGTGGGGCTTTGAGTACTGCGGCGGCACGCGCACCGTGGACGTGCACATCCGCCGCATCCGCTCCAAGGTGGGACCGCAGATTGCGGGCCACATCACCACGGTGCGCGGCGTGGGCTACCTGTTCAAGGAATAGCGGCTCGCAGGTCATATTGCCGCGCCTTTTTGGCTCCCGGCGCATACTCGATGAAGATGAAAAAGCGGGCGCTCCTCAACGTGTGAGGGGCGCCCGCCTGCTTAGCTGCCCTGCTCCTCTGCGTTAGGGGAGCAGGACAGCTCTGACCTGTCGCTTAGAGGCCCTGGTTCTGGCCCTGGCCCTGGCTGTTGCGGCCGAGCAGCTCTTGCAGGTACTGCAGGAACTCCTCCTCGCTCATGCCGTTGCCGGAGCCGTTGCCCTGCGTGGTATCGTCTTGGCCGGAGTTCTGGAGCGCCTCGTCGGAGCCGAGCGTGACCTCCAGGTCCTTGTCCTTGCCGTCGCGGTTGACGGTGACCTTCACCTTGTCGCCCACGTCGTGGCTGCGCACGGCGATGATCAGGCCGTCGGCCGAGCTGATCTCCTTGCCGTCCACGGCGGTGATGATGTCGCCCTTCTGCATGCCCGCCTCATCGGCCGGGCTGCCCGAAGTGACCTCGGAGACGTACGCGCCGCTCGTCACCGCGAGGTTGTTCCGCTGTGCGTTCTGGGCGTTTACGCTGGTCAGCGTAACGCCCAGGTAGGCATGCACGGGGGTCTTGCCGGCGATGATCTGGTCGGCGATATTCTTGGCGTAGTTCACGGGAATGGCGAAGCCCACGCCCGAGCTGGAACCGGAGTAGCTCTCGATCACGGAGTTGATGCCGATGAGCTTGCCCTCGTCGTTCACCAGGGCACCGCCGGAGTTGCCGGGGTTGATGGCGGCGTCGGTCTGGATCATGTTGGCGTAGATGCTCGTGCCGTTCGTGCTCGGCAGAGCGGTGGAGCGGTAGAGCGCGCTCACGATGCCCGTGGAGACGGAAGCCTCGTTGCCGAACGGGCTGCCGATGGCCATGACCCACTCACCCACGGTCAGGTTGTCGGAGTCGCCGATCTCGATGGGCGTGAGGTCGCTCGCCTTGGCGTTCTTGAGCTTGATGACGGCGAGGTCGCTGGATTCATCGGAGCCCACGAGCTCGGCCTCGTAGCTGGTGCCGTCGGAGGTGGAGACGGTCATGGACGTGGCGCCCTCGACCACGTGCAGGTTGGTGAGGATGTTGCCGTCGGTATCCAGGGTCACGCCGGAGCCGATGCTACCGGACCCGCTATCCTGGCCGTTTGAGCTGCTGCCCGTGGTGGCGGTGATGGAGACCACCGAGGGAAGCGCCTTGGCGGAGACGGCCTCGGCGAGCGTGGTGTCCTCGGCGTCGATCTTGAGCGTCCTCGCGCTCTTCGAGCCGCTGCCGGAGCTCGTGGCTACCACGTCGTTGTCGGTGATACGGAAGGCGCCGGACATCACGAGCGCGATCACGAGCACGGCGCCCACGGCGAGGCCGGCGAGCGAGGCCAGGAAGACGGGGAGCTTCTTGGTCTTGGTCTTCACCACCGTATGCTTGATGGTCTCGGTGACCGGTGCGGAGGTGCTGGGCACAAAGGGGATCTGCTCCGTGGGGGCCGTCTGGTCCTTGGGCGCGTCCGCCTGCTGGGGCGTGGGCTCGACCTCCACGCGCGGGGTCGCGCCGGTGCCCTCGGGGCGCTGGGGATAGTCGTTTTCGCTCATGGCGATCCTTTCTCGCTTCCAAAACTTGCTAGGTTGTACCCCATCAAAGGTACGGGTTTCCGTGGATTTAAGCCACATTAAGCGAAATGTAAGAGGCCTCGACATCTGGCGCGGTGGTCCATATCCGATCTCTGTATTGCAAACGTGTCGCTCAAGTGAAGAATGTGTAATAGGTGGCAATTTCAATAGGTGGTTATTTCACTCAAGGGGCTGACAGAAAAATCTCTGGAGCTCCGGGACTTCCATTTTATGAAAATCAACGTCAGGTGCCAAAAATCTCCGGGCAGAGGTCTTGCGGGGGGGGGCGTCCTCGGCCATAATCAGCCATGGATCTACACAGCGTCTAGCAACGTTGTCGACTACGTAGGGAGAATGACATGAATCGTAAGAGTATCTTGTCCGGTCCTGCTGCCGTTACCGCTGGTCTGGCCCTCACGCTCGCGTTGGGCGGTGCGGCGCCCGCGCCCGCGCTCGCCGAGACCGCTGCGGCGGAGCAGAGCCAGCAGGCCGCTGACACCAAGGCCGCTGACACCGAGGCCGCTGGCATCAAGGCCGCTGACACCGAGGCCGCTGACACCAAGGCCGCTGACACCAAGGCCTTCACCGCGAACGGCCAGGGGTACGACTCCTTCGCCGAAGCGGTCAAGGCTGCCGCGGGCGCCAAGGACAAGACCGTCACCATCAACGAGTCCACGACGAACGGTCTCGAGGTGCCCGACACCGCTCAGGGCATTACCGTCACGGCGGCCAAGGGCGTCGAGTTCCGCGGTCAGCTTTCCATCGCCGCCAAGAACGTGACGGTCAAGGACATGCACTTCATCATTGACGACAAGGGGACGAACAGCCTGAGCGTCAAGGTCAACAACGGCACGACGGTCACGGGTTGCACGTTCGATATCAGGGGTACACGCAACGGTCAGTTCAACAGCATCTGGGCGGCGAAAGTGACCGACGTCACGTTCGAGAAGAACACGTTCAATATCGCCGTCAACGCAAACAAGAGATCCTGGGTCGGTATCAACCTCGTGGGACCGAAGATCAAGAACGTCACGGTGAACGAAAACACCCTGAACGCTCTGCCTCCCGATGACGCGAGCTACACAGACGGCGGCAGCCCCTTCCTCGTTGTCGCCAATGGCAACGAGAAGACGGAGGGCAGCTACGGCATCGACGGCTTTACGGTCAATGGGAACACGGTGAACGACAAGACCGGGTTTGACGTGACTAAGTCGAGAGTGCAGACCATCGCGTTCCAGAACGTGAAGGATGCCACGCTGACCAACAACAAGCTCGATGGTTACATGGGCTTTGCCTACACGGGCTGGCCGAACAACGCTTCCAGCACGAACGTGACCATCAAGGACAACACGCTCAACACCTTTGTCGGCGTGTACTTCCGCGATACGGATTTCCCCTCAGGTTCTCAACTTGTCATCCAGGGCAACACCTACGGCGAGAACACTAAGCACCAGAGCTACGGCACTGCTTCCGTTGTGATCGATCAGAATGGCAAGGCCTATCCGAGCATTGCCAAGGCGATCGAGGCGGGTGCCACCACCGTCACCCTGCTGCAGAATGTGACCGAGGATGTCACCATCGCGGCTAACCAGACGGTCACGCTCGACCTGGCGGGTCACACGCTCACCAACAAGTCTGGCGACACCATCACCAACAACGGCACGCTGACGGTGACGGATTCCTCGGCCAAGAAGACCGGTGCCATCGACAACGTGACGCACGGCAAGGCCGCGCTGAAGAACGAGGAGGGCGCCACGGCCACGCTCAACGGCGGTACGTTCAAGCGCTCCAAGGAGACCGGCACCAAGGACAACACCTTCTACACGATTCTCAATCACGGCGACATGACCATCAACGATGGCACCACCGTGGAGCTGCTGCTCTCCGACGGCAAGCCCGCCGGATACTCCAGCCTCATTGACAACGGCTACTACTCCGGCAAGCCCGCGAACGGCAAGAACGCCACCATGGTCATCGACGGCGGCAAGTTCGACGGCGGCAAGTACGTCAAAAACGACTCCTACGGCGAGATGACCATCAACGGCGGTACCTTCACCAACGGCGCGTCCAACGCACTCTTCAACTGCAATAACCTCACCATCAACGGCGGTACGTTCGACCCGGCCGATTCCGCGAGCGGCATCGTGCTCGCTTGCAAGGGCAAACCTGGTGCCGAGAACGGCCAGGTGACCATCGCGGGCGGCACGTTCAAGATGACCGGTAGTCAGAAGGTCGTGGTCATGCCTAAGCCTAAGGACCACCCCGCGAGCGACTCCGACATCAAGATCTCCGGCGGTACCTATGAGGGCGCCGAGCCTAAGGCCGAGCAGATCGTCGATGGCTCCGGCCTCGTGAAGAACGCGGACGGCACCTTCGGGGTGAAGAAGGCAGAGCTGCTCTTCTCGTCTGGCGTGGAGAACCAAACGGTCACCTATGACGTCGCCAAGGGCGGCTCCGTCACCAAGGACGACCTGCTGAAGCTCGTCACGGTGAGCGTCGAGGGCTACACGGTTAAGGTCGACACCACCGACCTCGATGCCCTGAATAAGGCTATCGCCGCCAAGGACACCTCCAAGACCTTCTCCTTCGAGTTCTCTGCCACCAAGAATGGCGAGACCAAGGCCAGCATGACGACGACTATCACCTACAAGCTCACGGACTCGGAGCCGACCGAGACCCCGGAGGCCAAGCCTGCCGACAAGAAGCCTGCCAACAAGAAGCCCGCCGACAAGGCCGCCGACAAGGCCGCCCTGCCCAAGACGGGCGATAACCAGGTGGCCGCCGCCGTGGCGGCCACGGTGGCCGGCGCCGCGGCCGTGGCCGGCGGCGTGGCGTTCACCCGCCGCCGCGCCCAGCGCTAGGGCCTCTGCGCGGCCCGCGCGACCGGCATAGCGCCGCCTGCCAGGGCGCCCCTCGGACGAGGGGCGTCCTTTTTCCGGCCAGCGGCTCGAAAATCCCTGAGCGACTCAGCACAATTATTCCCAGATAAGAATAAATCGAAATAGGGAAACGATATCATCTACGCGCTAAAATAACCGCGTATGTGCCGGCGCAGGGGCTTGCGCCAAATCCTCTTGCCCGGCCTTATCGGAGAGGAACGGGAAAGGGGAGAGATGTTCACTCTTCACAAGACCCAGGGCGGCGTTCACCCGCCCCAGTGTAAGGACATGCGGGATTTTGCCTGCACGTCCATTACACCGCCCAAGCGGGTGCGTATCCCGCTGAACATGCACATCGGCGGTCCGTGCAGCCCCGTCGTCAAGGCGGGCGACCATGTGTACGTGGGCACGCTGATCGGCGACGGTCAAGGCCTCTACGCGCCCATCCACGCCAGCGTCTCGGGTACCGTGATCTCCACGGACCAGGAGAAGCTCCCCACCGGTCAGACGGCCCACGTGGTGGAGATCGAGTCCGATGGCAAGATGGAGGCCGATCCCACGCTCAAGATGCCTGAGTACACGGACACCGCGTCGTTCATCGACTGCGTGCGCGCGTCCGGCATGGTCGGCCTGGGCGGCGCTGCCTTCCCCACGTGGTTCAAGATGCGCGTGCCGGCGGGCAAGAAGTTCGAGTTCTTGGTCATCAACGGCATGGAGTGCGAGCCCTACATCACGAGCGACTATCGCCAGATGATGGAGCACGCCGACCGCGTGATCGACGGCGCCCACCGCATCATCAAGGGCCTCGGCATTCCCGCGGCCGTGATCGGCATCGAGGACAACAAGCCCGAGGCCGTGGAGAAGCTCTCCGCCGCCATCAAGGAGAAGGGCTGGGATGACTGCCTGCAGGTGCTCTGCATCCCGACCAAGTATCCGGCGGGCGGCGAGAAGGTGCTGATCCATGCCACCACGGGTCGCGACGTGCCGGCCGGCGGGCTGCCCGCCGACTGCGGCTGCCTCGTGATGAACGTGACCTCGGTTTCTCGCCTGGAGCAGTTCTTCCGCAACGGCATGCCGCTCGTCACCAAGACCATGACCATCACGGGTGACTGCGTGGGCAAGCCGGGTAACTACCGCGTGCCCATCGGCATGAGCGTGAGCGACATCATCGAGGCGGCGGGCGGCCTCACCAAGGACCCGGTGAAGATCATCATGGGCGGACCGATGATGGGCCGCACCCTCACCGATATCAACTGCCCGGTCATCAAGGCCAATAACGCGATTCTCGCGTTGCACGACACCGCGATCCTTCCCGAGGAGACGCCCTGCATCCGCTGCGGCCGCTGCGTGCGCGCCTGCCCGCTGGGCCTCATGCCCTTTGCGCTCGATTCCGCCAGCCGTCGGCACGATGCCGTTGAGCTCGACGAGCTCGCCGTTATGAACTGCATGTCCTGCGGCTGCTGCGCCTACGTGTGCCCTGCCCATCGCCGCATCACGGCGTCCATCGCCGAGGGCAAGGCCGTCTACCGCGGCGAGTGCGCCCGCCTGAATCCCAAGAAGGAGGCGTAAAGCTCATGAACCTCATCAACGAAGCCTCCCCGCATTTCCACGGCAAGGGTTCCACTGCCTTTATCATGGGCGCCGTCTGCTTGGCGCTCGCGCCCACGCTCGTGGCCGCCACCGTGCTCTACGGCCTCGGCGCGCCGCTGCTGGTGCTCGTGTGCGTTGCCACGGCGCTCGTCTGCGAGCACGTCTGCTGCCTCATCATGCGTCGCGAGTCCACGGCGGGCGACTTCTCCTGCGTGGTCACCGCCCTGCTCTTTGCCTTCACGCTGCCGGCCACGTGCCCCATCTGGGTGGCCGTGCTCGGTACCGCCTTTGCCATCGTGGTCGTGAAGATGCTCTTCGGTGGCATTGGCTGCAACGTGTTCAATCCCGCCGTCGCCGGCCGCGTCTTCATCATGGTGGCGCTGCCGAGCGCGCTCAGCTCGTATCCCGACGTGCAGGGCAAGGCGCTCGACGCCGTGACCGGCGCCACGCCGCTCGCCATGGCCGCGCAGGGGAACACCCCCTACAGCCTGATGGACCTGCTGCTGGGCAACCACGCGGGCGCCCTGGGCGAGACCTGCATCCTCACGCTGCTGATCGGCTACGCCTTCCTGCTCATCATCCACGTGGTGGACGCCTGGGCCACGCTGCCCTACGTGCTCACCGTGGCCGTGGTGCTCGGCCTCGGCGGCCAGGACGTGCCCTACCAGCTGCTTTCCGGCGGCCTGGCGCTCGGCGCGTTCTTCATGGCAACGGACTACACCACCACGCCCATGACGCCCGCGGGCAAGATCATCTTCGGTGTGGGCTGCGGTCTCATCACGGCGCTCATCCGCCTGTTCGCCTCTGCTCCCGAGGGCGTGGCGTTCTCCATTCTGTTCATGAACATGTTCGTTCCGCTGATCGACCGCGCGACGCGGCCGAAGCCGGTGGGAGGTGTGAAGAATGCCCTCGTCTAACAGCAAGGGTGCGGGTGCCAACGCGAGTTGGGTGGCCCGTCACAAGAACGGGGCGTGGTACACGCTCGTGGTGATCTGCGTGGTCGCTGTGGTGTGCGGCGGCGTGGCCGCAACGGCCCACTTCGCGCTGCGCGATGCCTTCACCGCGTCCGACGCGGCGCTCGAGGAGGCCAAGGGCGGCGCGCAGCGCGCGCTCATCTTCCCGGACGCTGGTTCCTTCAGCCAGGTGAAGGCTCCCGATATCGAGGGCCTGAACTCCGTGTGGCAGGCTGATTCCGGCGAGTACGTGTTCGACGTGCAGTCCGATGGCTACCATGGCGCCGTCGAGCTCATGATCGGTATCACCACCGACGGCAAGGTCGCCGGTATCCAGGTGGTTTCCGAGGATGAGACGGACGGTATCGGCAGCAACGCGCTGACCGACGACTACCTGGGCGGCTACAAGGATATGGCTGCCGCGGGGACGCTCACCCTCGACGAGGCCGGGAGCGGCGAGACCCACGTGGACGGCGTCTCGGGCGCGACCTTTACCTCCACGGCGGTCGTGAACGACCTGAATAACGCCTTCGAGGCCTATGCACAGCTGGGAGGTAACTAACATGGCTCTCAATCGCAATGTGGTGGCCGAGCAGAACGCCTCGCTCAACGAGCTGGTGCATACGCCCACGTTCCTCATGGTCGCGGGTGCGCTGCCCGGCCTGTTCGCGGCGACGTCTCTCGAGCACGGTGCCGTCATCGGCGGCGTGTGCGCGGTCGCGATCCTTGGCGCGGCGCTCATCTCGCGCGGCGTCTCCTGCTTTACCGGACGGTTCTCGCGCGTGGCCGTGGCGCTTATGCTCAACGCGCTCGTGATGGTGCTCGTTGGCTTTGGCGTGCGCGTGGCACTGCCGGTCATCTATCAGGACCTCGGCATCTATCTGCCGCTCACCTGCGCCTCGGGCGTGGCGTCCATCTTCATCGCCCAGAGCGGGATCGACGCCCTCGAGGGTGCTGATCGTGCGGGCGAGCTGACCTTTGGTGACGCCGTGCTGGCGGCCGTGACAGCCTTCCTGGCGCTCGTGTTCTGCGGATTCTTTACCGGCCTGTTCACCACCGGCCAGGTCTTCGGCCTGACGGTGGGCGAGCTCGCGGCTTCGCCCATCTCGATCTTCGGCAAGCCCGCCGGTTCGCTTCTGCTGCTGGCACTCGTCGCCGTGTTCGTGCAGGCGGTGTGCGATGCCCGCGCCAAGGGTGCCACCGCTGATTCGAAGGGAGGCGAGGCGTAATGGCGTTCATCAACGCGCTCTTCACCTCCATGCTCGACAACAACCTGGTGTTCTGCCAGCTGATCGCCATGGTGACCGTTATCCTCGCGGCCAAGCGCCCGCAGGATGGCGTCTGCTTCGGGACCATGCTGGGCTGCGCCACGGCTGCCGCCGGTGCCCTCGGCGCCCTGGTGTATGCCGGCTTCCTGGCTCCTTGGGGTGTGGGGTACCTGGCTCCCGTGGCCTATGCCATCCTCGGCGCCGCGGTGGCCTTCGTGGGCGGTGCCGTCGCCGCTTCGCGCAAGGGTGCCGCCGACCGTAACCTCGCCCTGCGTCTCGTGGCGCTGCTGGCCGCGAACGCCGCGCTCATGGGCGCTGCGCTGGCGAACGGCGTTGCCTTTGATTCCGCCACCGCGACGGCCGACGTGCTGTTCGGCAACGCGCTCGGTTCCGGCCTCGGCGTGTTCCTGGCCGTGGTGCTCTTCACGTCCATCCGCGCCCGCATCGAAGACCGCCTGGTGCCGCATGCGATGCGCGGCCTGCCCATCGCGCTCGTGACGGCCTCGCTCATGGCGATGGCGTTCACCTGCGTTGCCGGTATCGCCGGCGGGCTCTTCGTCTAAGGGGGTTTGAGGTATGGATCCCATCATCCAGATCTGCGTGCCGCCGATCCTGCTGGCTATCGTCGCCGCTGGCTTTGGCGCCCTGGTTTCCATCTGCGCCGGGGCGTTCAACCGCGCCGACCGTGTCGAGGCCGAGGCTGACGACCAGGCTGAGTAGCCGCGGGCCGCTCGGCAGTAGCCGCGGGCCGCTCGGCTCGACATCGTTTCGTTGAAACCGCCGAGATGCGCGTGCGTCTCGGCGGTTTTTCGTTCTATCGGGGTTGTGTCGCGGTCCCTGCGGGCTGGTATCCTGAGTCGGGTGAACACGACGAACGGGAGCGACCATGGTAGAACAGCAGACCCTCTTCAATACCGCCGACGATGCGCCCACGCAGCCGAATCCGGCCGTGCGCGCGGCTGAGCTTCGGCATCTGCTGGACTACCACGCCTACCGGTACTACGCCCTGGACGCGCCGGAGATCACGGACGCAGCCTTCGACAAGCTCCTCGTGGAGCTTCAGCAGATTGAAGCGGCCCATCCGGAACTCGTGACGCCGGATAGCTACACGCAGCGCGTGGGCGGCTACGTCTCGGAGCAGTTCGCGCCCGTGGCGCACATGGCGCGCATGTACTCCATGGACGATGCCATGAACCTGGACGAGCTCGACGAATGGCTGCAGCGCACCGAGGATGCGCTCGGCGCCGGCAAGGTCACCTACACCTGCGAGCTCAAGATCGATGGCCTGGGCGTGGCCCTGACCTACCAGAACGGTGCCTTCGTGCGCGGCGCCACGCGCGGCGACGGCACCACGGGCGAGGACGTGAGCCTGAACATCCGCACCATCCGCGACGTGCCGATGCACCTGGCTGAGGAGGCGCTCGTGCACATGGCCGCCGACCGCCCCACGCCCATCGAGGTCCGTGGCGAGGTCTACATGCCCAAGGGCAGCTTCGCACGGCTGAACGCCGAGGCCGATGCCGAGGGTAAGGCGCCCTTCGCCAATCCGCGCAACGCCGCCGCGGGAAGCCTGCGCCAGAAGGACCCCAAGGTCACGGCCCGTCGCGACCTGGCGACTTTCATCTACGCCATCGCGGACACGGCACCCCTCCACGTGCACTCCCAGCGCGAGTTCCTGGACTGGCTCCGCTCCGCTGGCTTCTCGGTGAACCCGAACGTCTCCACCTGCTCCACGCCAGCCGAGGTGCATGCCTTCTGCGCCGACGCGCTCGCGCACCGCGGGGACCTCGATTACGACATCGACGGCGTGGTGGTGAAGGTCGATAGCTTTGCCCAACAGGCCGAGCTCGGCTTTACCGCCCGCGCGCCGCGCTGGGCCATCGCCTTCAAGTTCCCGCCCGAGGAGAAGCAGACGGTGCTCCGCAAGATCCGCATCCAGGTGGGCCGCACGGGCGTGCTCACGCCGGTGGCGGAGTTCGATCCGGTGCTCGTGGCGGGCTCCACGATCGCGCGCGCCACGCTCCACAACGAGGACGAGGTGCATCGCAAGGACGTGCGCGAAGGCGATACCATCATCGTGCACAAGGCGGGCGACGTCATCCCCGAGGTGGTGGGGCCGGTCCTCGCCAAGCGTCCCGAGGGCGCCCTGCCCTGGAAGATGCCCGTCTGCTGCCCCGCCTGCGGGAGCCCCGTGGTTCACGAGGAAGGCGAGGTCGCCTATCGCTGCGTCTCGCTCGATTGCCCGGCGCAGCTGAAGGAGCGCCTGCTCCATTGGGTGAGCCGCGGGTGCATGGACGTGGACGGTATCGGCGAGGAGCTCGTGGAGAAGATGATCGTCGCGGGGCTGCTGCACGACGTCTCGGATTTCTACCAGCTCACGGTGGACGACATCGCCGGGCTCGACACGGGGCGCACCTACCTCAAGGACGACAAGACGAAGGGCGTCTTGGCGGGCCAGCCCATTCTGGTGGGGGCGAAGATCGCCGGTAAGATCGTGGACGAGCTGACGGCGTCCAAGGCCCGCTCGCTCGGCCGCGTGCTCTTTGCGCTGGGTATCCGCCATGTGGGTAAGAGCGTGGGCGAGGTCATCGCGCGGCGCTTCCTGACCATCGACGCCCTGGCGGCGGCGAGCGAGGAGGACATCGCCGGCGTTGACGGCGTGGGGCCCAAGATCGCCCAGAGCGTGCGCCAGTTCCTCGATGTGCCGGAAAACCTCGCGGTGCTCGACCGCCTGCGGACGGCCGGGCTCACGCTCGAGGAGGACCTCTCCGCCGAGGCCGCTCGCACGGCGGCGGAGACGGGCGTGGCGGAGGATCTGGCGGCTTCGCAGCCGCTCGCCGGCCTGACCTTCGTGCTGACGGGCACGCTCGAGAACCGTACGCGCGACGAGGCGGGCGCGGCCCTGAAGGCGCTGGGCGCCAAGGTGACGGGCAGCGTGTCAAAGAAGACGAGCTACGTGGTGGCCGGTCCCGGCGCGGGCAGCAAGCTCACCAAGGCGGAGAGCCTGGGCGTGCCGGTGCTGGACGAGGACGCGCTGGAGCAGGTTCTGGCCACGGGTGAGGTGCCGGCGGCGTAGGCGGTAGTGTCGCGAATAACATTCGGCACGCGATCAAAAATCTAAATAGTAAATATCTAAAATATGAGTAATAATCTACTCAGATAAAGTGCAACTGTGAGATGGGATTTGCTGGAATTGCTTATGTGATATGGGATGTTGAACATGAGATGTCGTCATTTGAACGAAAGGGAATACAGAGATTTGGTCCTGAATTCCCTCTGGTATTCGCCAGTCCAGGACCAGAGCTCCGGAAATGCGTCTCTTCTCCAATGGGGAGAAGACTCCTTGATCCTGAATTACACAATTGACGGTTGCGTCGCCATCATCTCACTCTCATTGTTGTCGGGATGGGCAGACTTTTCTTCAATGCTGGGAAGGGCGCTCGATCGCTTTCTCCTTGAAAAGCCGTTCATCGCCGAGCTTGTTATATATCTCCTCAACGAGCAGGATGCTCTCTTATTCAACGGCGTGATCTACAAGTTTGAAAAGCTCGGGAGATTGCCGGGGGGGGAATCAGGGGCTCTGACGGCGAATGCAATGATCTCTATATATTCGGCTGCTCGGTGGAGACGCAGATGCCACGGTGCCTTTCAAATGTAGACTACGAGAGTGCAACTTTTCCGATGCTGCTTGCGAGGCTATTGCCCGCTCGTTATGGAGATGGCCAAGCAATATCCTATCGTGAGAAAGGGGAGACGCATTCGGTTTCATACAGCGCTCTTCCCGGAGTAGTTCTTGCCGCAATGCAGCGCTTGACCCTATCTGCTCGCCATGGCGATACTATTGCGATTCTTGGTGAAAATACTTCGTTTTGGTTGGTGGCGTGCTTGGCGGTTCTTTGTTCAGGCATTACTTTGCTGCCGGTTGATGGGCTCCACATTGATACCGTAATGCTGACCCGATGCTCAGTGGTGCTTTGCGAAGATTCGGTTTCTGCTAATAAAATTGCAGAAATGGGGCTGCGGGCAAGGGTGGTTCTTTATGACGAGGCGTGTAGGGCATCGATGGAAAAGCCCGCTGCCTCAGATTTTGATACGGCAAAAGTGGATCCAGGAGACGTTGCGGTTATTGCTTCCACCTCTGGTACGAGCGGTGAAAGCAAGTGGGTGCTGCTAACCCATGAGAATATGCTTGCGAGTATTTCGCATACAATGCTCGCGATTGACGGTGTCCTGCAACCTCAAAAAGAGACACTTTTTCCGTGCATGCCTCCATTTCATGCGTACAGCATCGTATGCGGTCTTTTGCTGCCGCTGCTTTATGGAAGCAACCTCGACTACGGATCTTTGGATGTCCCTAGCGTGCCTTCACGTTTCCTGGCCGTGGTTCCTTCGTGCCTTATTACGGTTCCGACAATGCTCAAATCCTTCACAAGGTTGCTGGCCGGTCGAGGAGGGGACTTGACCGCGCGCGGGCTCAAATTTGCGGCGGTTGGTGGAGCCCCGGTCGATTGCGAGCTAATTGATTTAACGGGCCGGCTTGGAGTGACCCTGTTGAGTGGGTATGGGCTTACGGAGTGTACGGTCTTAGCCTATGCGGAGATTTTTGCGGATGGAGAGCGCGTTCCATTTAAGACTTTGGCGGATTCGGTGTTTTGTCACGTACGCGCGGTCGATGGGGTTATCGAAGTCTATGGGCGCGCGGTTGCGAAAGGATATTTTGAGGGGGACGAGTTTAACGGGCACTTCGTTACCTCAGATCTGGGTTGTTTGAAAAATGGTCGACTAAGAGTTAGTGGTCGAGCCGACAGCCTGATTGTTCTTGAGAACGGAGGGAAGATCGCTCCGGAGGCAGTCGAATCTCAACTCTCCGATTTTCCATCGATTGGAGAGGTTCGCATCATTGGTGTCAGGGAGGGGAGCAGGTCGGTGATATGCGCACAGATTGAGGTCAGCGACGGCTTTGATCGCGACGCAGTCATATCGGACGTGGGGAAGTACAACCAAAAAGTAACAACACAAGAGCGGGTAATGAAAATTGAGTGGATGAGAGGTGGAACGCTCGCGCGGACCGCGCTCGGAAAGCTCAAACGTTCGCCCGTCAACGAAGGGAGATGAGTGTCGTGATCGAAGTGAAGGATGTGGTCAGAACATTCAAGACGGAGCGCGTTATCGATAATGCCAGTTTCGTTCTTAGCTCCTGCGGGGTTTCCGCTCTTGTCGCGCCGAACGGAAGCGGAAAGACTACCCTGATGTCAATTATAGCCGGCTTGATGGAGCCAACCGAGGGCTGTGTTTTGTTCTCGGACGGAGAAGGAACGAGCGATGTGGCCCTTCTCCTTGCGGGTGACAAAAACCTGTATATGAAGAACACCGTCATGGAGAACCTGATGTATTTTGCTGCCCTGAATGGGTACGGCCGCGGGGATATCCAAGGGGATATTGACGATGTGGTTTCCTGGTTTCCGGAGCTGAGGGCCCTTTGGCGGAAGACAGCGGAATCGCTTTCTTATGGCCAAAAGAGATTGGTGTCTCTGGCGAGCGCGGTCATTTCTAGAAATCGCTATCTTTTGGTTGATGAGGCCATCGAGGGTCTTGATGTTGCCAATGTTGAAAGGCTGGTTGAGGCATTGCAAAAGGTGTCGAGCCAGCGGAGCGTGCTTGTGAGCTCCCATGATTTGCGATTCGTCTCCAGAGTAACCGATTCAGTGCTTTTCCTGAGCGGGGGGAAGGTTTTACGTGAGTCCATTCATTCCGAGGATGAGCTTAGAAACCGCTATTCGGAACTATTCGGTGAGGTGGCGCAATGAAATCTCCAAGTGATTCGCTGGCTTCGGTTGTTCGCCAAGTGAGAGCGTTGCTTTGGACGGCGAGGGTGGAACTGTCGGGGGCATTCAGGTACCGCGCATCTTTCGTCTCGGATATCGTGGTCTACACGGTGATACTTACGCTGTTCATGATGTCCGGTTCCGGTCATTCTCTATCTGAGAAATATGGTGTTGCGGACTATAGGAGTCTGCTGTTTGCGGGATATATCGCCTGGACGTTTGCGAACTCAGCTTTGGTCAGCAGCGTGAACAACACGAGCGCTGAGCTTTCCAGGGGAACTTTCTATCGGAAGTTGAACGCATGTTGCCCGTTGCCTCTCATACAGCTAGGGGAGCTGTTGAGCACTGTGCTGATGAATTGCATCGTTGCGTTTGCGGTGGCGATTATAGGTGGCATCGTGTGGGATTTGCGGCTACATGTCAGCGGAGTCTCCGTGGGTGCGATAGCGATGTGCTCTCTCGGCATGTATGGAATGGGCCTTTTGCTGAATGGCGCAACGATTAAATACAAACGGGTAGGTTCCCTGCTACTTCTCTTCCAGCTCGGCTTGCTGTTTGTAACCGACACCATTCCCTCAGACCCGATTGTGCTGTCGATCACGCGGATGGTTCCGCTCACGGCTTGCAACGATTTGATTAGGCTTTCCATGATTGGTGCCGACTTTGTTGAGCCCGCGGTTCGGCTCTGTGCCTCTTCGCTTGCCTGGTTGGCTCTAGGTATCGTTGTCTTCAGATTCTTGCTTTTCAGGGCGAAAAAAGATGGGAATCTATTGCATTACTAGGTGGGATAAGAATGGTTGAAATCGAGATGCAAGAATTCGTCGATGTTGTTGAGAGGTACAAAGAGCAAGATCGAGAGATCGTGCCGGAATCTCGGCTCTTCTACGATTTGGAGCTCGACTCGTTCGACATCATCGCGCTTATCTGCTTGATAGAAGAGACGTTTCACATCTCCATAGACCTTAGCCATGAGGGTGACGTCGAAACCATCGAGGACTTCTATCGATTTGTGTGCCTGCATAGCGAGCAGGATTGAATGTGGCTCCCCTCATAAGTTGAGCGCTGTTTGGTGATCTGTTTTACCGTTTTTCCCGTGACCTCCGCCGCCTGTGCGTAGCTCATATCCTCAAAATAGGTGAGATAGAGGACTTCCCGATAGTCCGGGTTCATCTCGCCCATGCAGAAATGCAGAATGCGGTTTCGCTCCTCTGTCCGTATGACCTCCTCCACCAGCAGCCGCCCGTCCGGCTCGCCGGTCAGCGCATCGAGGCCGAACAGGGGCTTCCGCTTGCTCTTATGACGCAGCGCCATGTGCCGCGCCGCTTTATAGAGATACGCCTTGAAGCCGCCGTCCCGAATGCGGGGCTTTTTCGTGAACAGGTAGGCAAAAACATCCAGCATCAGCTCTTCCGCCTCGTGAACGTCATGCAGATAGCCGTCGATATACAGCGTCAGGGGGCCGCCGTATTTTTTCATGAGGGCATTGAGCCCTTCGTCGTCGCCGCTCAGATATTGGCGGTACAAAGCTTCGTCGCAGGCCATAGCGTTCACTTCCTTTTTGCGGCTGCTTCAAATTTAGCCGGGTGTCCGTCAGGTGCTTGTACTGCCGGAATCGCGGCGCTGCTTCTGAAAGCGCGGGTCGGATGGCTTTTCCGCGTTTTCCGGGATCGCCCATGAACGCCCGAACCGGGACGCACCGGGGATCCGCCCTTCGGCGCAGTATTGGTTGACCCGCCGCTCTGACACGCCCCAACGGTAGGACGCCTCCCGAATGGAGATATAGCCCTTGATCCCGTTCATACCGCACCTCCGTATGGATACAATTCAACACGATACAGTATATACGAATATCCGAAGAGACATAAGGAATCTGGCGAAGTGTTCAGTAAAAAAGTACCCTATGCAGGGAAGCACAATAGTTGATATGTCAAGGAGATGACGCGACGTGGCTGATTCGCCTCGTTCGGAATCGTGTTCCGCGTACCCCGAGGAAGATGACTTCCGCCTGCGGCCCTACCGCGCCTTCCATGCCCAGCGCACGTTCTTGCGCGCGGGACATCGACAGACGGGCCTCGGGGCCGGGCGTCGCGCCGGCCTCCTCGCCCGCGGTAACGCCTGCCGCCAACCCCGTCGACGGCGCATAGCCCAACCGCCGTTCCAGCTTCAACCTCCTCAAACCCACCCGAAAGAAGGATTCATCCATGCGTGAACTCGCCCGCTTGCTCTCGTATCTGGGGCCGCGCTATCGCCGCGATGCCATCCTGGGCATCCTCATCGTCATCGTGGAAACCTCGCTCGAGATGTTCATCCCCGTGCTCATGGCGCGCATCATCGACGACGGCATCGCGGCGGGCAACGCGGCGCTCATCTGGCATCAGGGCGCGCTCATGATGGCCTGTGCCGCCGCGGCGCTCATGCTCGGCCTGGGCTATGCGCGCTTTGCCTCGCGCGCGTCGATCGGTCTGGGCGCCAACCTGCGGCAAGCGGAGTACGAGCATATCCAGGAGCTCTCGTTCGCCAACCTCGACCGTTACCAGACGTCCTCGCTCGTCACGCGCATGACCACCGACATCACCGTTATCCAGAACGCGCTGGCAAACGGGTTCCGGCCCATGGTGCGCGGTCCCGTGATGCTCGTCATGGGGCTCGTGTACGCGGTGGCCCTGAACCGCGGTCTCGCGCTCGTGTTCGCCGGCATCCTGCCCGTGCTGGCGGCCGTGCTCGGCTTGATCACCTGGCGCGTGGCCCCGCGCTACCGCACGCTGCAGGACACGATGGACGAACTCAACGGCGTGCTGCAAGAGGACCTCACCGCCGTGCGCGCCGTCAAGGCCTACGTGCGCGAGGACCACGAGCGTAAACGCTTCGGCCACGTGAACCGCAGCTTAGCGGATACGGCGACGGCCACCTTCGGTACCGCCGTCATGAACGTGCCTGCCTTCCAGGCGTCCATGTACGTGGCGGCCACGCTCATCCTCTGGATCGGCGGGCACAAGATCCTGGCCGGCGAGCTGCAGGTGGGGGAGCTCACGGGCTTCATGAGCTACGTGCTGCAGATCATGAACTCGCTGATGATGATCTCGAGCGTGTTCCTGCTGCTCACGCGCGCGCTTACGAGCGTGGAGCGCGTGGGCCAGGTGCTCGACGAGCGCCCGGTCCAGGCCTTGCCCGCACCCGAGCATGCCGTGGCCGAGGTGGCGGACGGCTCCATCTCCTTCCGGGACGTGTCCTTCCGCTATGAGGAAGATGCCGAGGAGGACGTGCTCTCGCATATCGACCTCGATATCGCCACCGGCGAGACCATCGGCATCCTGGGCGGCACGGGCTCGGGCAAGACGTCGCTCGTGCAGCTGATCGACCGGCTTTACGACGCAAGCGCGGGCACGGTTCTGGTGGGCGGGCACGATGTGCGCGATTACCGGCCGGCGACGCTCCGGGCGGCCGTGGGCTTCGCCCTGCAGAAGAACGTGCTCTTCACCGGTACGGTCCGCGACAACCTGCGGTGGGGCGCGCCCGACGCTACCGACGAGCAGATGCTCGAGGCATGTCGCGTGGCCTGCGCGGACGAGTTCCTCGACCGCATCGGCGGGCTCGACGCGGACTTGGGCCAGGACGGCGCCGGCGTCTCCGGTGGTCAGCGGCGGCGCTTGTGCATCGCGCGCACGCTGCTCACGCACCCGAAGATCCTGGTGTTCGACGACGCGACGAGCGCGTGCGATATGGCCACGGATGCCAAGATCCGCGCGAACATCGCGCAGATCGAGGGCGTGACGGTCATTGTCATCGCCCAGCGCGTGGTGTCCGTCGAGGGCGCCGACCGCATCGTCGTCATGGACGACGGCCGTATCCACGGCGCGGGCACGCACGAGGAATTGCTGGCGGCGGACGAGATCTATCGCGAGATCTACCAGTCGCAGAACCTGACGGACGAGGAGGTGCGCCATGCCTAAGACCGCGGCGCAGGCACGGCCCCAGAACCTGGGACGCACGCTGAAGAGCCTGCTTTCGTACATGGGACACGCACGGCGCGCACTCGCGGCGGTGGCGGTGCTCGTCACCGTATCCGCGGTCGCGAGCCTGATCGGCACCTACATGGTGCGTCCGGTGGTGAACGGCCTAGCCTCGGGCGACGGTTCGCACCTGGCGGGGCAGGTGGCCTTTACGGCGGCCGTGTACGCTATCGGGTTCCTCGCCTCGGCGGGCTACACGCAGGTCATGGTGCGCGCCGCGCAGACGGTCGTCTACGACATCCGCCGCGACCTCTTTGCCCACATCCAGAAACTGCCGCTCTCGTACTTCGATCGCACGCGCGCCGGCGACATCATGAGCTTCTTCACCAACGACGTGGACACCGTTTCCGAGGCGCTCAACAACAGCTTCGCCAACGTGATCCAGGCGTTCATCCAGATGGTGGGAACGCTCGCGGTGCTCTTCATCCTGAACTGGCGGCTCACGCTCATCACCGTTGCCTGCGATGCGCTCATCGCGGCCTACGTGCGGTACTCGGGGGCGCGCGGCAAGCGGTTCTTCGAGGCGCAGCAGCGCTCGCTCGCCGGTCTCGACGGCTATGCGGAGGAGATGCTGCGCGGTCAGAAGGTCGTGAAGGTCTTCAGCCACGAGCGGGCGAACGTGGCTGAGTTCACCGGGCGCAACGAGGACCTCAGGGTCTCGGGCACGGCGGCGCAGGCGTACGCGAGCACCATGGTGCCCGTGACGGTGTGCATCAGCTATGCGAACTACGCCATCGTGGCGGTGGTGGGCGGTCTGCTCGCCATCCGGGGGCTGGCCGATGTGGGTGCGCTCGCGAGCTACCTGGTCTTTGTGCGGCAGGCGGCCATGCCCATCAACCAGTTCACGCAGCTGGGGAACTTCCTGCTGAACGCCCTGGCTGGTGCCGAGCGGCTGTTCTCGGCCATGGAGCTCGCGCCGGAGGTCGACCGCGGCCGGGTGACGCTCGAGCGCACGGGCGAGGACGCCTGGGCCTGGGTGCTGCCGGCCGGCTACGGCGTGGGCTCGCTCGGCCAGGTGGTGCCGGTAGCGGAGCGCGCGGTGGGCGCGGGCACGGCGGGCACTGGTTCGGATGTGCCGACTGCCGGCACGGTACCGGCCGCGGACGGTACCGTGCTCGAGCTCGGCCCCGTGCCGCTCACGGGCGACGTCCGCTTCCACGCGGTCACGTTCTCGTACGTGCCGGGGCATCCGGTGCTCACGGACTTGGACCTCTTTGCGCATCCGGGGCAGAAGATCGCCTTCGTGGGATCGACTGGCGCGGGCAAGACGACCATCACCAACCTGATCAACCGGTTCTACGAGGTCGATGCGGGCGAGATCACCTACGACGGCATCGACGTGCGCGAGATCGCCAAGGCCGACCTGCGCCGGAGCCTGGGCATCGTGCTGCAGGACACGCACCTCTTCAGCGGCACGGTGGCGGAGAACATCCGGTTCGGCAAGCTGGACGCCACGGATGAGGAGGTGCGCGCGGCGGCCGAGGCGGCCTGCGCGGACTCGTTCATCCGGCGCTTGCCGCAGGGCTACGACACGATGGTCGAAAGCGACGGGGCCAACCTGTCCGCCGGGCAGCGGCAGCTGCTCGCCATCGCGCGCGTGGCGGTGGCCGATCCACCCGTGCTCATCCTGGACGAGGCGACGTCGTCCATCGACACCCGCACCGAGAAGCTCATCGAGCGCGGCATGGACCGCATCATGCGGGGGCGCACCACGTTCATGATCGCCCACCGGCTCTCAACGGTGCGCGACGCCGACGCGATCATGGTGCTCGACCACGGCCGCATCATCGAGCGCGGAACCCACGAGCAGCTGCTCCAGCAGCATGGCGAGTACTGGGCCCTCTGCCACGGGCTGAAGGAGCTGGACTAGGAGGGCCGGCTGGCGGGGCGGACGAGCAGGTTCGGCCCGCCAGCCGGCTCGCCCGGTCTAGGCCTCCGGCTGGTCCTCGGGCGCGAAGGTATCCGTCTCCTCACCGTCGCCCAGGCAATGCGCCTCGATCACGGCCTTGAGGTCGTCGATGCCCTGGCCGGTGGAGGATGACGTGATCAGGATGTCACCCGCGCTGATGCCGATCTGGCGAGAGATCGCCATGCGCTGCAGGTGCTGCTTGCCGCGGCTGAGCTTGTCAGCCTTGGTGAGCGCCACCACAAACGGAAACTCATGGTCGGAGAGGTAGTCGATCATCTGGATGTCGAGCTTGCTCGGGTCGTGGCGGATGTCCACGAGCGAGACCACCAGGTTGAAGCTGCGGTCGAGCTCGAAGAACTCGCCGATGAGCGAGCCCCAGCGCGCCCGCTCGGCCTTGCTGCGCTGGGCGTAGCCGTAGCCGGGCAGGTCCACGAAGTGCACGCCGTCCGCCTCGAAGAAGTTGACGTTGGCGGTCTTGCCGGGCTTGGACGAGACCTTCACGAGGCCCTTGCGGTTGAAGAGCTTGTTCATGATGCTCGACTTGCCCACGTTGGAACGTCCGACAAAGCTGACTTCCGGGCAGGTCGAGGGCGGAATCTTGGTGACGTTGCCGTAGCTCGCCACAAAGTGCGCCAGCTGGTAGTTGATATGGTTCTCGGACATCTTCGTCCTTCCGGGATTCGATGTGGCAACGAACGGAACGCAGCGTGAGGGAGGCTGTCCCGCCTCGCCGCGTGTGCGCAGGGATGCCGCTAGGCTTCGGGCTTGTAGAGGCCCATCTTCTGCGAGAGGCGCCGGATGATCGCCATGGTGAGCGAGGATGCCGTGCGGGCGTAGCCGTCGAGGTCGAACTCGCGCTCGCAGAAGGCGTCGTAGGCTTCATCGCAGTTGTCGGAGATGGCGCGAAGCACCAGGCAGTCCACTCCGTTCTTGGCTGCGATGTGCGCCACGGCCGCGCCCTCCATCTCGGCGCAGTCGGCCTCGGTGGCGGCAACCACGGCCTCGCGCGCCTCGGCCCCGGTGATGAAGCGGTTGCCCGTGGCGATGGTGCCCACCAGGTAGCGGCGGAGCGGGGCGCTCGGGTTGTTACGGCGGAAGGGGGAGGCGTCGGCTGCCTGGCGCGCGGGGGTGCCGGGGGCCACGGCCTCGTCGGAGAGCGTGACGTCCAGGTACCCGTGGGCGATGAGCGTCTCCTCGGCGAGCTTGACGAGGAAGTCGCTCGATGCATACTCCATCAGGTTCGGCTTGCTCTCGGCGATGAGCGCGTTGTCGGTATCGATGTAGCGCAGGCGAGCACCGATCACCATGTCGTCGATGTGCAGCTGGGGGTTGAGTCCGCCCGCGATACCGGAGAAGATCACCGCGTTCGCGCCGTAGCGGCTGATGAGGTGCTGCGTGGCGGCCGCGGCGTTCACGGTCCCCATGCCCGCCACGGTGGCGACCAGGTTGAAGCCGCAGTACTCGCCGCCCAAGATGGTGAGGCCCGCGTCCTCCGCTACGGTTCCGTGCTCGATCTCGTGGTAGATCTGGCGAACTTCCTTCTCAAGCGCACCGATGATGGCGATGGTGGGCGTCATAGCGGGCTCCAATCGTGCTGCATCGTGGAATTTATCGAGGATATGGTAGCAGGTTGGCCGGTAGTGCGGAAAAATGACCGTGCCGAATGTGGCGCGCGGAATCTTGCTGGGCCGAATCCGCCTGAAACCCGCTTCAAGCGCACTCGGACGCCCCGCTCCGCGCGCCAGAAACCCTCCATTAACATTTGCGAACGCGGATGAGACTCTGCCCCGATAAAGCACCGCCAGGCGTACCATCGAAAACCATGCATATGTATCGGGAGGAAAGGCATTCCATGAACAGCATCCTCATCTCTCGCCGCTCGGCGCTCGCTGCCGCTACGACCGCCTGCGGCCTGGGCCTCGTCGGCTGCGGCAAGGGGGGTTCCGGCACGTCCGCGGGGAGCGTCGGCTCGGGCGCCGCGGCAGCGGACGGCAAGACCTACCAGATCGGCGTCCTACAGCTCACCGAGCACGCCGCGCTCGATGCCGCCAACAAGGGTTTCATCAAGGCGCTCGACGCCGCCGGCCTGAGCTATAAGGCCGACCAGCAGAACGCCCAGAACGACCAACCCACCTGCCAGACCATCGCGAGCAAGTTCGTGGGCGACGGCGTGGACCTGATCTTCGCCATCGCCACCCCCGCAGCCCAGGCGGCCGCCGCGGCCACCACGGAGATCCCCATCGTGGGCTGCGCCATCACCGACTTCGCCGCGAGCGGTCTGGTGGAGAGCAACGACGAGCCCGGCGGGAACGTCACCGGCTCCTCCGACCTCACCCCGGTGGCCGACCAGATCGACCTGCTCCACAAGGTGCTCCCCGACGCCAAGAAGGTGGGCCTGCTCTACTGCACGGCTGAGAGCAACTCCGAGGTGCAGGTCAAGCTGGCCGAGGACGCCTGCGACGAGAAGGGCCTCTCCCACGAGCGCTACACCGTCTCGAGCTCCAACGAGATCCAGCAGGTGGTGGAGTCCATGGCGGGCAAGGTGGACGTCATCTACGCGCCCACCGACAACACCATCGCCGCCGGCATGGCCACCGTCGCCATGGTCGCCAACGACAACAAGATTCCCACGGTGGTGGGCTGCGACACCATGGTCGAGGACGGCGGCATGATCTCGTACTCCATCAACTACACCGACCTGGGCCAGCGCGCCGGCGAGATGGCGGTGAAGATCCTCACGGAGGGCGCCGACCCGGCGACGATGCCCATCGAGACCCTCTCGTCCAAGGAGTGCAAGCTCATCGTCAACAAGGCCACGGCCGAGGCCTGCGGCGTGGACGTCAGCGGCGTGGACGCCGACCAGACCGTTTAACGGATCGCGGTGCCGGCGCCCTGCGCGGCAACCGCGGCTTGAGGGAAAGGACCCCTTATGAAGACCATCACCATCACGCGTCGCTCGCTGCTCGCCGCTACGGGCGCGGCCGTAGCTGCCGGCATCGCCGGTTGCGGCACCTCCGGCGAGAATTCGAACGGCTCCGCCGCCTCCTCGGGCAAGAGCTACAAGATCGGCGTCCTGCAGTACACGCAGCACAACGCGCTCGACGCCGCCAACAAGGGCTTCATCAAGGCGCTGGACGAGGCCAAGATCAACTACAAGGCCGATCAGCAGAACGCCTCCAACGACCAGTCCGCCTGCGCCACCGCCGCTTCAAAGTTCGTGGGCGACGGCGTCGATCTGATCTACGCCATCGCCACGCCGGCCGCCCAGGCTTGCGCCGCCGCCACCACGGATATCCCCATCGTGGGCTGCGCCATTACCGACTACGCCGAGAGCGGACTCGTGAAGAGCAATGACGAGCCGGGCGTCAACGTCACGGGCGCCTCGGACATGAACCCGGTCGAGGAGCAGATCGACATGCTCCACAAGGTGCTTCCCGACGCCAAGAAGGTGGGCATGCTCTTCTGCACGGCCGAGGCCAACTCCGAGATCCAGATCAAGATGGCGGAGGAGGCTTGCGATGCCCTGGGTCTGGAACATGAGCGCTACACCGTTTCCAGCTCCAACGAGATCCAGTCCGTGGTGGAGTCCATGGTAGGCAAGGTGGATGCGGGCTACTCTCCCACCGACAACACCATCGCCGCGGCTGCCCAGCAGGTGGGCCAGATCGCCAAGGACGGTAACCTGCCCTTTGTCTGCGGCGAGGAGAACATGTGCATGGGCATGGGCATCTGCACGATTTCCATCGATTACGAGGAGCTGGGCCACATGGCCGGTGAGATGGCGCTCAAGATCCTCACCGATGGCGCCGATCCGGCCACGATGGCCATCGAGACCGAGAGCAAGGACCAGCTCAAGGTGGTCAAGAACGAGGACATGGCCAAGGCCCTGGGCATCGACCTCTCCGTGCTCGACTAGTTCTGCCGGCGCGGGTTCGGCGGAAGGTTTCGTGCATCGGCCGAGCTCCTGTTAACTCTGGGGTGCGGGCCTAGCGCCCGTGTGCCCGAACGGCTACGATTACACCTCGGCCGCGGATATGCCCGCGGCCGAGGTTTTCGCATTCTCTTGGGAGGTCATATGCTGACAGCCATGCTCGGCGCCGTGTCTCAGGGCATCCTCTGGGGCATCATGGTGCTCGGCGTCTTCATCACCTACAAGCTGCTGGATATCCCCGATCTGACGGTGGACGGCAGCTTTGCCACGGGCGGTGCCGTGGCCGCCGTGCTCGTGGTGGCGGGCGTTGATCCGGTGATCGCCATCCTCGCCGCCATGCTGGCCGGTGCGGTCTGCGGTGCGGTGACGGGCTTCCTCACCACGGTGTTCGAGATTCCTGCCATCCTCGCGGGCATCCTCACGCAGATCAGCCTGTGGTCCATCAACCTGCGTATCATGGGCAAGTCCAACACCCCGCTGCTCGCCAACGAGACCGTCTTCTCGCGCATGGCCGAGCTGACGGGCCTGCCCACCAACGTGGTCGCCATCATCGTGGGCGCCGTCGTGGCCCTGGCGCTGATCGCAGCCCTGTACTGGTTCTTCGGCACCGAGATCGGCTGCGCGCTCCGCGCCACGGGCGATAACGAGGCCATGATCCGCGCCCTCGGCGTCAACACCGGCACCACCAAGATGGTCGCCCTCACCCTTTCCAACGCGCTCGTGGGCCTTTCCGGCGGCCTGATCTGCGAGAGCCAGAAGTACGCGGACATCGGCATGGGAACCGGTGCCATCGTGATCGGCCTTGCGGCCATCGTCATCGGCGAGGTGCTCGCCCGGATCCTGCCCAAGGGCTGGACGTCCGGCTTTGCCGCGCGCCTTACCTCGGCGCTCGTGGGCTCCATCGTCTACTTCCTCATCCGTGCCATCGTGCTGCAGATGGGCATGGACGCCAACGACATGAAGCTGCTCTCCGCGATCATCGTGGCGCTCGCGCTCTGTGTGCCCGTGGTGTGGGAGAGGTACCGCCTGCGTGCCAGCTACTCGAAGGGCGGTGAGGGCCGTGCTTAAGCTCTCGAACATCACCAAGACGTTCAACAAGGGAACGGTCAACGAGAAGCGTGCGCTCACGGGCGTGAACCTGGAGCTCGCGGACGGCGACTTCGTGACCGTGATCGGTGGCAACGGCGCCGGCAAGTCCACGCTGCTGAACATGATCGCGGGCGTGTACCCGCTGGATTCCGGCGTGATCGAGCTGGGCGGCGTGGACGTGAGTCGCCTCTCCGAGCCCGCGCGCGCCAAGTATCTGGGCCGTGTGTTCCAGGACCCGATGCGCGGAACCGCGGCCGACATGTGGATCGAGGAGAACCTGGCACTCGCCAAGCGCCGCGGCCAGCGCCGCGGCCTCGCCTGGGGCATCTCCGCCGAGGAGAAGGAGGAGTACCCCAAGCTGCTCGCCTCGCTGGGCCTGGGTTTGGAGACCCGCATGCGCAGCAAGGTTGGCCTGCTTTCCGGCGGTCAGCGCCAGGCGCTCACGCTGCTCATGGCCACCCTCACGAACCCGCAGCTGCTGCTCCTGGACGAGCACACCGCGGCGCTCGATCCCAAGACGGCCGCCAAGGTGCTCAAGCTCACCGAGGAGATCGTCTCGGAGCGTCATCTCACCACCCTCATGGTGACGCACAACATGGCCGACGCCATTCGCCTCGGCAATCGCCTCATCATGATGCACGAGGGCAACATCATCTTCGACGTGGCGGGCGAGGAGAAGAAGTCCCTGACCGTACCCGACCTGCTGCAGAAGTTCGAGGAGGCCTCGGGCGGCGAGCTCACGAACGACCGCATGCTGTTGAGCTAGCGAGGCCCTCTGCGGCGCCGCTCTTGCTGCGCTGCTCAGCAGATCGCACGGCCGAGGGCGGTTGCTAAGTAGATCTGCCATGTGGGGCGGTTGCTAAGCAAACTGGACAGTTGGAGGGCAGTTGCTAAGCAAACTGGTCAGCTAGAGGCAGCTGCTAAGCAGACTGGTCAGCTAGAGGCAGTTGCTGAGCAAAACGTCCACGAAGGCCCCCATTTTCCGGTCTTCGTGGACGTTTTGCTTAGCAATCGCCCCTTCGTGGCCGATGTGCTTAGCAACGCCTCCCCACATGGCCGATGTGCTGAGCAACGTCCTCCCCCACGTGGCAGGTCTGCTTAGCAACTACCCCTACGCGGCGAGGGAATGGTCCGGCTGCAGGTCCTTATGCCTCCGGAACGTATATCGGCGCGGCGTTGAGGTCGGTTCCCGCTTTGCGGCAGCCCACGTGCCAACCTGCCTCGGCCACGCTGCGGTAGGCGAAGCGGGGGATGGCACAGCGGGCGAGGATGGCGCCCCGACGCGCGGCCTCGAGCTCGTCCGGCGTGCCGCCGAAGCGCTCGGCGGCGTCCGCTACCGTCAGCCCGCACCGCAACGCCGCGATGAGCCGGTCGGTCGCCTCGGACCAGGCGCGGCGCATGCCGCCCATCCGTGGCGAGTCCCGGAGTCCCGGAGCCATGCCGCCACCGCCCACCGCCAGGCCTCCCTGCCAGGCGAGGTCCAGTGTCCGGCACCAGCAGGCGAGTGCGGCGAACGAGGTCTCGATCTGTTCCGGTTCGTAGAATCCCAGGTTGGAGATGGCGTAGACCGGAGTTCCCGTCGCGGGCCGAGGTGCTGCGCCCTGCTCCATCTGGTCGAGCAGCCAGACCAGGTTGGAGGGGAGCGCGTCGACGTAGAGCGGATAGCCGAGCACGATGGCATCGCAGGCCGTGAGCTCATCGGCATCCGCGAGCTTGCCGGCGGCGGTGCAGCGCATGCGGACGAGCTCGGGCGGGGTGTCGGCGCCGGAGACGGAAGAGGCGGCATCGTAGGCGAGCAGCGCATCGGCCAGGTCGTCCAGCAGCATCAGGCTCGCGCTCTCCTTGCCACGCGGGCTCGCGCAGATGAGGGCGATGCGCCGGGGCGCGTGCGGGGTCACCCGGCCCACGCGAACATCGTCGGCGTCTACATCCCAACAGGCGCGCACCGCCTCGCCGCGCGGGAACGTGGCATCTCCCCAGGGAGCATCCCACCTGTTCGGCGCGGCATCTTCATCCCCGCAGTCGCGCGCATCGTCGCAGAACCACACGCCGCGGATGTCCGTGCCCTGGTTCAGCTGGTTCGCCCGGGCCGTGGCGAGAAAGCAATCCTGCTCCGCGGGCGTGGACGCGCCGTACATCCAAATCTTCTCTACCAAACGGGTCCCCGCGCCGCCCGAGCGCGCCGAGCCGTTGTAGCGCATGCGGTGGTGCAGCTCGCGCCCGGCGGCGCCGTCGAGCACCCGAAAGCAGGGATGCAGGGAGGGGAGGGTGCGGTCCATGCCGCGCTTGACGAGCGGGCTGTACTCCCCGTGCACGTTGCGGCTCACCACCCAGAGCTCGTAAGCGCTCCCAAGCAGAGTGCCCATCTGTTCCAAGCCGTCCGCGATGACGCAGCGTCCCGGCGAGCGCACCCAGCAGCCAAAGCAACCCAGGCAGGCATGGCCCGCTTGGAGTTGCTCGCGCCCGATGACGACGTCGAACCCATGGCCAAGGCCGCAGCGGGACCGTTCGGCCGTATCAAGATCGGTGAGCAGCGCCTTCATGGAAACCCCCTTGCGTTGCGTACTCAATTAGCATGGTACAGGTGCGAGCAGGTATTGTATGGCAACGGTAAGGACCGGTTGGAAGGCGGATGGCGCGGCCTCGCCGGAAGAGCGCCCGCCGCCCCCCCCCGACCGCCCGCCCGCCGGCACATACCCGGCCGGCCCTCGCGCCGAGCCTTCAGCCCGTTTGTGCACAGAACGTGGGCAAACGGCCATCTCCCCTTGACGCGCTCCAGCAGGCTCGCCATACTACCAATGTTCAACGCACGATTCGCTGCCAGAGACAGCCGGTGCCGCGGAGCGCAAGCTCCCAGGCGTAAAGGGGGAACCCGCCAGCCGAGGTGGTCGACAAGCTTCCGAGCTTTCGCCCCCGCCGCTCTTGCAGCTGCGGGGGTTTCTTTTTCGAGACGCCCGCTCAAGGCGGGTCGTGCCCGGAAAAGAAGCAAAGGAGGTGCAACATGGCAGAGAAGGCAGTCAAGCAGTACAAGATCGATCGCGTCGCCGAGATCGAGTCTCACATCGAGAACCACGCTGGTCTGTTCGTCGTCAACTACAACGGTCTGACGGTGAAGCAGGCCCAGGAGCTGCGTCACCAGCTCCGTGAGGTCGGTGCCGAGATGAAGGTCTACAAGAACAACCTCGCCAAGATCGCGCTCAAGAACCAGGAGCAGCCCAACATCGACGAGCTCCTCGTGGGCCCTGTGGCTTACGTGTTCTACGCGACCGAGCCGGTGGAGGCCGCCAAGGTCCTCAAGGACTTCGCCGCACAGGCGAAGGGCGTCCTGGAGGTCAAGGGTGGTATCTCCGAGGGCAAGGCCATCACGGCGGAGGATGCCAAGGCGATCGCCGATCTTCCGACCAAGGATCAGCTCCTGGGTCAGATCGCGGGCCTCATCAACGGCTTCGCTCGCGACATCGCGGTGTGCGTCAACGGCGTCTCCAGCGGTCTCGCTCGCTCGATCCAGCAGGTTTCCGAGCAGAAGGCGGCCTAGCCGCTCCCCGCGCGGCATGGTCGCGCATGCAACACAGTCTCCGCGCGCAATCGCGCGGGCTTACAGAAAGGATTAGCTATCATGGCTAAGCTCACCACCGACGAGATCGTCGAGGCTCTGAAGGAAATGACCCTGCTCGAGGCTTCCGAGCTCGTCAAGGCCATCGAGGACACCTTCGGCGTGTCCGCCGCCGCTCCCGCTGCCGTCGTGGCCGGCCCGGCTGCCGCTGCTCCCGCCGAGGAGGAGAAGACCGAGTTCGACGTCGTGCTCGAGGGCTTCGGCGAGAACAAGATTCAGGTCATCAAGGTCGTCCGCGAGCTCACCAGCCTTGGCCTGAAGGAGGCCAAGGAGGTCGTCGAGTCCGCCCCCAAGGCCGTGCTCGAGGGTGTCAAGAAGGAGGACGCCGAGGCCGCCAAGGAGAAGCTCGAGGCTGCCGGCGCCGCCGTCACCATCAAGTAGCTTCGGTTTTCATACCGGCTTCTTTCGGGGCGAGGTCCGCGCGAGCGGGCTTCGCCCTTTTTTGCGCGCAATCGACGGTGCTCACACCCCGATCAGCCTGCGTGCCAACGGTTTTCGCGAACCTTGTCCAAACCGTTTACCGAGCCGTTCTCTGGTTTTTGCTCGAAGGTTTCACGCCCCGCGCGCCGCGGCGCTATGCTTTACCCTGTTGTTTGACATCGCCGGCGCCCGCCGCGCGAGCGAAAGGACTCACACCGCCATGAAGGCCATCATCCCCGCCGCCGGTCTCGGCACCCGCTTCCTGCCCTCCACCAAGTGCACCCCCAAGGAGATGCTCCCCGTGCTGGACAAGCCCGTGATTCAGTACGTGGTGGAGGAGGCCCTGGAGCCCGCTGAGGTTGACGGCGCCATCATCGTCACCTCGCCCGGCAAACCAGAGCTGCTCAGCTACTTCCAGCCTGACCGCTCGCTTGAGACGCTGCTGCGCGAGCGCGGCAAGGCCGCCTACGCCGACGCCGTGGCCGATGCCGGCGGCATGCCCGTCGACTTCCGCTACCAGTACGAGCCCAAGGGGCTGGGACACGCCATCCGCAGCGCGGCCGATGCCTGCGCCGATGAGTCCTTCCTGGTGCTGCTGGGCGACTACGTGGTTCCCGCGCGCGACATCTGCACCAAGATGCTCGAGGTCAGCCGCGCGCACGGCGGCGCGAGCGTCATCGCCGTGGCTCCTTGCTCTCCCGAGGACGTCTCGCGCTACGGCGTGATCTCGGGCGACCGCGTGGGCTCCATCTGCGGTGCCGAGACCGCGGGGGACGAGGAGCCGGGCGCCGTGTGGCGCGTCTCGGGCCTCGTGGAGAAGCCCGCCCCCGAGGAGGCTCCGAGCAACCTCTACATCGTGGGCCGCTACCTGCTCTCTCCGCTCGTCATGCAGCTGCTCAAGGATCAGAAGCCCGGCAAGGGCGGCGAGATCCAGCTCACCGACGCCATGGCGCGCAGCCTGGACTGCGAGGTCATGTACGCCGTGGTCATCGACCCGCTCTCGGGCTACGACACCGGCACGCCTTCCGGCTGGATGGCCACGAACGCGCTCATGGCCGCCGCAGACCCGCGTTTCAGCGACGCGTTCTGGGACGCCATCGAGGAGCGCGGCGGACTCAAGCGCGCCTAGCAGCGCGCCAGCGCGTGCCCTTCATCCAAACCACATGAACATCTGTTCGTGTACAAGCTGTTTACCAGCGGGTTTGTAGAGCGCTACTCCAAAAAATCCTATACGTCAAGAACTGATCTGATGAACGGTTCCCTCCTGCTATATTTGTACGTTGCATAACTGCCGTACAACCCTTTAGAAGGAGGGAACACCTGGTGCAGAAGCCTAACGTCATCCCGGCCGCAACGGCCACCGAGCGGGAGCGCGTGGACTTCGGGAAGATCCCGGGGGTCATGGAGCTGCCGAACCTTATCTCGGTCCAGAAGGAGAGCTTCGCCCGGTTCATGGACGAGGGACTGCGCGACGCCTTCAAGGAGTCCAGCCCGATCCAGAGCCAGAACCACATGCTCGAGGTCACTTTCGGCAACCACCTGTTCGAGGATCCCAAGTACACGGTGGAGGAGTGCCGCGAGAAGGACATGACCTACCAGGCCCCGCTGCTCACCGAGGTCCGTCTCACCAACAAGGAGACGGGCGAGATCAAGGAGCAGCTCGTCTTCATGGGCGATTTCCCCATGATGACCGACCAGGGCACCTTCATCATCAACGGTACCGAGCGCATCGTCGTCTCGCAGCTCGTCCGCTCGCCGGGCGTGTACTTCTCCACCGAGATGGATGGCGGCAAGCGCATCTACAAGGCGCAGGTCATCCCCGCGCGCGGCGCCTGGCTCGAGTTCGAGGTCGATAAGCGCGACCAGCTCGTTATCTCCATCGATCGCAAGCGCAAGCAGCCGGCTACCATGTTCCTGCGCGCGCTCGGCATCGCCGTCACCAACGACGAGCTCCTGGAGCTCCTAGGCGACTCCGAGGTCGTGAAGCGCTCCATCGAGCGCGACACCGCCCTCACCCGCGATGACGCCCTGGTGAAGATCTACAAGCACCTGCGCCCGGGCGAGCCCGCCACCGTGGACGCCTCCCGCAGCCTGCTCGAGGGCATGTTCTTCAACCCGCAGCGCTACGACCTCGCCCGCGTTGGCCGCTACAAGGTGGACAAGAAGCTCGACCTCGACACCACCGAAGACGTTACCGTGCTCACCGACGAGGACATCGTCGCCACGCTCCGCTACCTGCTGGCGCTCTCCGAGGGTCGTCCCGGCTTCAAGACCGACGACATCGACCACTTCGGCAACCGCCGCATCCGCACCGTGGGCGAGCTGGTGGCCAACCAGTTCCGCATCGGCATGAGCCGCATGGAGCGCGTGGTGCGCGAGCGCATGAGCACCCAGGACGTCGATGAGATCACCCCGCAGAGTCTGATCAACATCCGCCCGATCGTGGCCGCCGTCAAGGAGTTCTTCGGCTCCAGCCAGCTCTCGCAGTTCATGGACCAGGCCAACCCGCTGACGGGTCTTACCCACAAGCGCCGCCTGTCCGCGCTCGGCCCCGGCGGCCTGGCCGGCCACAAGTCCGGTTCCAGCCGCCGCACCAACGTGCCGACCGCCGTCCGCGACGTCCACAACTCGCACTACTCTCGCATGTGCCCCATCGAGACCCCCGAAGGCCCCAACATCGGCCTGATCGGCTCGCTGGCGCTCTACGCCCGTGTGAACGGGTACGGCTTCATCGAGGCCCCGTACCGCCGCGTCGAGAACGGCCACGCCACCGACATCATCGACTGGATGACCGCCGATGAGGAGGAGAACCACATCATCGCGCCGGCCAACACGCCGCTCGATGCCAACGACAACTTCGTTGCCGTGGACTCCGAGGGCAACGAGTACATGCCGCACATCATCGTGGCCCGTACCCGCGACTTCGACGGCTCCTTCGGTGCTCCCGCCGACGTGCCCGTGGAGTCCGTGGACTACATGGACGTGTCCCCGCGCCAGATGATCTCCGTGGCCGCCACGCTTATTCCGTTCCTGGAGCACGACGACGCCAAGCGTACCCTCATGGGCGCCAACATGCAGCGTCAGGCCGTGCCCCTGGTCAAGCCCGCCGCTCCCTATGTGGGCACCGGCATGGAGCGCCGCGCCGCGCAGGACTCCGGCGAGGTCAAGCTCGCCCGCCACGCCGGCGAGGTTATCTTCGCCGACGCCTCCAAGATCGTGGTGAAGTCCGACGAGGGCATGGATGAGTACCACCTGCCCAAGTACCAGCGCTCCAACCAGAGCACGTCCATCAACCACCGCCCGCTCGTGCGCGTGGGCGACGTGGTCTCCAAGGGTCAGCCGCTGGCGGACGGCCCCTCGACCGATCACGGCGAGCTCGCACTCGGCCAGAACCTGACCGTGGCCTACATGCCGTGGGAGGGCTTCAACTACGAGGACGGTATCGTCGTCTCCGAGCGCCTGGTCTCCGAGGACCTGCTCACCACCATCAACATCTCCCGTCACGAGATCGACGCCCGCGACACCAAGCTCGGTCCCGAGGAGATCACCCGCGAGATCCCGAACCTCTCCGAGGACATGCTCGCGAACCTCGACGAGGACGGCATCATCCGCATCGGCGCCGAGGTGGGCCCCGGCGACATCCTCGTCGGCAAGGTGACCCCCAAGGGCGAGAGCGCGCTCACGGCCGAGGAGCGTCTGCTGCGCGCCATCTTCGGCGCCAAGGCGCACGACGTCCGCGACACCTCCCTCAAGATGCCCAACGGCGCCTACGGCCGCGTCATCGACGTGGTGCGCTTTAGCCGTGAGAACGGCGACGACCTGGCCCCCGGCGTGAACGAGATGGTCCGCGTGTACGTGGCCCAGCGCCGCAAGATCCAGCAGGGCGACAAGATCGCCGGTCGCCACGGCAACAAGGGCGTTATCTGCGAGGTCCTGCCCGTGGAGGACATGCCCTACATGGCCGACGGTACCCCCATCGACGTCATCCTGAACCCGCTGGGCGTGCCTTCCCGTATGAACGTGGGCCAGCTGCTCGAGTGCCACCTGGGCTGGGCCGCCGCCTGCGGTTGGGATCCGGATTCCGCCGATTCCGACAAGTACATCCCCGGCCCGTTCTTCGTCTCCACGCCCGTCTTCGACGGTGCCAAGGAGGACGAGATCGCCGAGGTCATCCGCCGTGCCAACAAGAACCTCCTGAACCTCGCCACCGAGCGCTTCGGCTCCCACATGGATCCGCGCTTCGTGACGCAGCTGGACGAGCGCGGCAAGACCACGCTCTACGACGGCCGCTCCGGCGAGCAGTTCCGCGAGCCCATCACCGTGGGCACGAGCTACATCCTGAAGCTCGGCCACATGGTCGATGACAAGATCCACGCGCGCTCGACGGGCCCCTACAGCCTGGTTACCCAGCAGCCCCTGGGCGGTAAGGCCCAGTTCGGCGGCCAGCGCTTCGGCGAGATGGAGGTCTGGGCGCTCTACGCGTACGGCGCCTCCAACGTCCTGCAGGAGATCCTGACCGTCAAGTCCGACGACACGATCGGCCGCGTGAAGACCTACGAGGCCATCACCAAGGGCGACAACGTGCCCGTGCCGGGCGTGCCCGAGTCCTTCAAGGTGCTCGTGAAGGAGATCCGCTCGCTCGCGCTCGACATCGAGCCCAAGCGCCTCGGCGCCGAGGCTCCCGCTGCCGAGGCCGACACCGACGCCGACGACGTGCTCGCCGACCTTGCCGACCTGGCCGACATGCCCTCCACCGAGGATGCCGCCTCCGACGCCGGAGCCGAAGAGCTCATCGGCGCTCCGCTGGCCGCTTCCACCACCGATAAGGAGTAGTTGACTGTGGCAGATTTCGAAGCTACTGATTTTGACGCGGTAAAGATCTCGCTGGCTTCTGCCGACGAGATCCGCTCCTGGTCTCACGGCGAGGTCAAGAAGCCCGAGACCATCAACTACCGCACCCTCAAGCCCGAGAAGGACGGTCTGTTCTGCGAGAAGATCTTTGGTCCCGCCAAGGACTGGGAGTGCTCCTGCGGCAAGTACAAGGGCATCCGCTTCAAGGGCATCGTCTGCGAGCGCTGCGGCGTGGAGGTCACGACCTCCAAGGTCCGCCGCGACCGCATGGGCCATATCGAGCTGGCTGCCCCCGTCAGCCACATCTGGTACTTCAAGAGCCCCACGACATTCCCCATGAGCCGTCTTCTGGACATCAAGTCCAAGGAGCTGGACAACGTCCTCTACTTCGCGAGCTACATCATCACGCACGTGGACTCCGAGGCCCGCGAGGCCGACGCCGAGGACCTGAAGGAGGAGCTCGCTGCCGACCTCGAGGCCATGGACGCCGAGCTCGCTCGTCAGATCGAGAGCCTGAAGGCCCAGGGCGACCCCGAGAACTTCGATGAGTTCTCCGACGAGGACCCCCTCACGCCCGAGGAGATCGCCGCCGGCATCATCGACCTCGAGGAGGAGACCAAGGACGAGAAGAAGCTCCGCCAGGACGCCTTCGACAAGTTCATGACCCTCTCCGAGCGCGACCTCATCTTCGATGAGCCGCTGTTCCGCGAGATGCAGCGCTACTACAGCATGTACTTCAAGGGCGGCATGGGCGCCGAGGCCATTCGCGATCTGCTCTCCGCCATCGACCTTGAGGCCGAGAGCCGCGAACTCAAGGCCATCATCGCCGACAAGGACTGCCAGAAGCAGAAGCACGACAAGGCCGTGAAGCGCCTTGAGGTCGTGGACGCCTTCCTGAAGGGCCACAACGACCCGGCCAACATGATCCTCGACGTGATCCCGGTGATCCCGCCCGACCTGCGCCCCATGGTGCAGCTCGACGGTGGCCGCTTCGCGTCCTCCGACCTGAACGACCTGTATCGCCGCGTCATCAACCGCAACAACCGCTTGAAGCGCCTGCTCGACCTGGACGCCCCCGCGATCATCGTGAACAACGAGAAGCGCATGCTCCAGGAGTCCGTGGACGCGCTGTTCGACAACGGTCGCCGCGGGCGTCCGGTTGCCGGCCGTGGCGGTCGTCCGCTGAAGTCCCTCGCCGAGGCCCTCAAGGGCAAGCAGGGCCGCTTCCGTCAGAACCTGCTCGGTAAGCGCGTGGACTACTCGGGCCGTTCCGTCATCGTGACCGACCCCAAGCTCAAGCTGCACCAGTGCGGCCTGCCCAAGACCATGGCGCTCGAGCTCTTCAAGCCCTTCGTGGTGAAGCGCCTGGTGGAGCTCGGCAAGGTCGAGAACATCAAGGGCGCCAAGCGTGCCATCGACCGCGGCGCCAGCTTTGTGTGGGACATCCTGGAAGAGGTCATCGACGGCCGTCTCGTGCTGCTCAACCGCGCACCGACGCTGCACCGCCTCTCCATCCAGGCCTTTGAGCCCGTGCTCGTGGAGGGCAAGGCCATCCACCTGCACCCGCTCGTCTGCGCCCCGTTCAACGCCGACTTCGACGGCGACCAGATGTCCGTGCACGTGCCGCTGTCGCTGCAGGCCCAGGCCGAGGCCCGCGTGCTCATGCTCTCGGCGAACAACCTGCGCTCGCCGGCGTCCGGCAAGCCCGTGAACATCCCCAGCCAGGACATGATCATCGGCGTCTACTACCTCACCCAGGCCCGCGACGGCCTGCCCGGCGAGGGCCACGTGTTCGCTAACTTCGACGACGCGCTCGTTGCCTACGACGCGCGCGCCGACGTTGACCTCCAGGCCAAGATCCAGGTGCGCGTGAGCGCCGCCGACGCCAACGTGGTCGAGGGCGACAAGCAGCTCTTCCGCGTCATCAACGAGGGCGGCAAGATCGTGGACTACGACGTCACGAACGGCACCGCCCGCTTCGAGACCTCCATCGGTCGCATCATCTTCAACCGCCAGTGCCTGCCGGCGGACTTCGAGTTCATCAACTACAAGATGGTGAAGGGCGACGTCTCTAAGCTCGTGGCCGACTGCTGCGACCGCTATCCCGAGGCCGAGGTGGCCCCGATCCTGGACGCCATCAAGTACTCCGGCTTCCACTACGCCACCCGCGCCGGCCTGACCATCTCGCTGTGGGACGCGCTCATCCCGCACGACAAGGCCGAGATCGTGGCCGCCGCCCAGGCGCGCGTCGACCGCATCAACGAGAAGTACGAGGACGGCTACACCTCCGAGACCGAGCGCCACAAGGAGGTCGTCGAGGAGTGGACCCGCTGCACCGACGCGGTTGCCGCCAAGATGCTCGAAATGTTCGACGAGGAGAACCCCATCTACATGATGGCCGACTCCGGCGCCCGTGGCTCCAAGACCCAGCTGCGTCAGCTCGGCGGCATGCGCGGCCTCATGGCCGACATGTCCGGTGAGACCATCGACCTTCCCATTAAGGCCAACTTCCGCGAGGGCCTGGAGCCGCTCGAGTACTTCATCTCCACCTACGGTGCCCGTAAGGGCCTGGTGGACACCGCCTCGCACACCTCCGACTCCGGTTACCTCACGCGCCGTCTGGTCGACGTCGCGCAGGAGGTCATCGTGCGCGAGGAGGACTGCGGTACCACCGAGGGCGTGACCTACAAGCTGATCATCCCCGGCACCGACAAGATCAACGCCGACCTCGTGGGCCGTTGCTTTGCGGCCGACGTGGTGGACGATGAGGGCGAGGTCCTCTTCAGCACGGGCGACTACATCTCCTCCGTGGCCGATATCCAGCGCATGCTCGACGCCGGCAAGAAGACGGTGCTGCTGCGCGCGCTGCTCACCTGCCGTTCCAAGTACGGCGTGTGCCAGAAGTGCTACGGCTGGGACCTCTCCACGCGTCGCCCGGTGGCCATCGGCACCGCGGTGGGCATCATCGCGGCCCAGTCCATCGGCGAGCCCGGCACGCAGCTGACGATGCGTACCATTCACTCCGGCGGCGTGGCCGGCGTTGCCGACATTACGCAGGGTCTGCCGACCGTTAGCCGTATGTTCGACGTCGTCGGCAACGTGTCCGAGAAGATTCTGGGACGCGAGGCCGACCTGGCCGAGTACAGCGGCAACCTGACCATCACCCCTGAGGGCAGCAACTACGTGCTGCGCATCACGGACGCCGACGACAGCACCCGCGTGCTCGAGGAGAAGCGCGTCCCCGCAGCTGTGAAGTTCATGCCGGACTTCGACGGTGAGAAGGACGGCGTGCAGGTGTACCCGGTTCGCGCCGGCGATCAGCTCACCAAGGGCTTCGTGAACTTCCGCAACCTGCGCAGGCTCACCGACATCGAGAGCACCATGCACACCTTCGTGCAGAACGTCAAGGACGTCTACACGAGCCAGGGTGTCGACCTGAACGACAAGCACATCGAGGTTATCGCGCGCCAGATGCTGCGCCGCGTTCAGATTACCAACCCGGGTAGCTCCTCCTACCTGCTGGGCCAGTACGTGGACCGCTACGAGTTCGCCGACGAGGTGGAGCGCGTGGTCCGCGAGGGCGGCGAGGCCCCGGCGGCCGAGCCGGTCATCCTGGGTACGCTGAAGGTTGCCGCGAGCATCGACTCCTGGCTGTCCTCCGCCTCCTTCATCCGCACCGCCGGCGTGCTGACCGAGGCCGCCATCGAGGGTAAGGTCGACCACCTGCTGGACCTCAAGTCCAACGTCATCGTGGGCAAGAAGATTCCCGTGGGTACCGGTCTTGCTCCCTACGACGGCGCGCAGCTCATGTACCGCACCGACAACGGCTACGAGGCCGTTGACAGCGCCGCCGCCGGCGCCAAGCAGCTGCCCGATTGGGCACCCGAGGAGCTCAAGGAGCTCGACCAGCGCGTGCCGCAGGAGGCCGACTGGGCGGGCTACGACGAGCGCGGCTTTGGCGATGGCAGCTTCACCCGCAACGGGCGCACCATCTCCGCTGAGGACGCTCGCCTGTACCTCTTCGACGACCTGGGTGTGAGCCAGCGCTGGACCAACAAGTTCAGCGAGGTCGGCATCGAGACCGTGGGCGACCTCGTGGGCAAGTCCGAGGAGGACCTGCTCCGGATCGACGGCATCGGCGCCAAGGCAATCGAGGAGCTCCGCGACGGCCTGGAGCAGCACAACCTGCTCTACATCCTCGACAACAGCGAGGACATGGCCGACGAAGAGGACCTCTCGCAGCTGCTGCAGATGGTCTTCAGCCCGGATGGTCCGGACGACATCCTGCTCGGTGCCAGCGCTCCGCGTCACTACGACGACGAGGAGATGATCGGCGGTCCGGCCGACGGTTCCTCCAAGAAGAGCTCTGACGGCAGCAGCGTCATCAACGAGGACATGACCTCGCTCGATGAGCTGATGAAGCAGCTGGTCGACAACGATCAGGACGACGAGGACGACGAGTAGCAACTCGCTTCACGTTGTATGAACGAGAGGGGCGCGGTTCGAAGGTGAACCGCGCCCTTCTTTTGCGTTTGCTCCCCGCGGGCGGGGGAGTGCTGTTAGAACCGGAGTATTAGAGCCGGATGCCGGTGGCGTTCTTGGCGAGCACCTCGTTCAACTCGGCCACGTTCTCGCGGCCCTCGCCGGCGAGCCAGGCGCGGGCGGCCTCCTCGCCCTTGCCGGCGAACTCGGCCACGCCATCCTTCCATGTGGCGCGCCCGCAGAGCACGCCGTTGAACGTGGAGCCGGCGTCGTGCGCGAACACGAGTGTGCGGCGGAAGAGCTCGGCCGTCACGCCCGCGGAGAGGAAGATGAACGGCAGGTCAGTGGCATCGGACTGCTCCTTGAAGTACGCCGCCGCCTCGGCCTGCGTGTAGACGGGCTCCACGCCCTCGGCGGTAAAGCCCTCAACGAAGGCCATGTTCACCGGCACCTCGAGCTTGAGCACGTCGACGCCGTAGCGTGGGTCGGAGAACTCGCGGGTCGCGGCGATGACCTTGCCGGGCTTTGTGCGGGCGTACTCGGCCGACTTGGGATCCAGGCCGTTGAGCCCCGTGGTGCCCGCGTCGTAGGTGACGAGCTCCACGAAGAGCGGCATACCCTCGGCGCGGCACTCATCGCCGATGCGCTCCACGAAGGCGCGCTTTTGGTCGTTGATAGCGTCTCCCTCGTCCGGGTCGTAGTAGAGCAGGAACTTGACGGCGTCGGCCCCGGCTTCCTTCAGCCGGCGGACGCTCCACACGGAGAGGAGGTCCGGCAGGCGGCCGGGCGTGGTGGCGTCGTAGCCGGTGCGCTCGTAGGCAACGAGCAGGCCGCAGTTCTTATCGCGGAGCTTGGACGCCGGCAGGCCGTACTCCGGATCGAGCAGGATAGCCGAGGTGTGCGCGGTGAGCTCCTGCGCCACGAGTTTCTTGAACTCCACGATGTCCTCGGCCTTGGGCTCGTGGAAGGGCGCGATGAGCTTCTTCATGGCGCCGCGCTGGTCGATGGCGAGGGCAGAGATCACGCCGTTCTCGTCGAGCATGCGGGCCAGGCGCTCGCGCTTCTCGGGGCATTCGGGTAGGCGGATGGTGGGCATAGGAACTCCTTTGAACGTGCCGCGCGTAGGGGAGCGGAGCGTCTTACTCCAGCAGTTAACCGTGGCAAACTAACGAACCAGTCTCCTTTATTGCCCGCTGCGCGCCGGCTAAACAGACGAGCGTAAAGTTCCTCGAACCTCTCTTTTCTGTGGGTTTATGCAAGGCACGCGGGGTAGAATCGCCGTGGCGAGGGGTGGCACGCGGACATGGGGGCGCCGCCTCGGTCCGCTTGCGTTGCAAACCTGCTCTACCATCGTCTACCTGGCGCTCTGAGAAGAAAGGAACGGATATGTCACTTCCACAGCGATACGCGAACGCGCCCTGGCGATGCCGGCTATCGGCTTTGGCACCTACCGTGTGAACGGCCTTGCAGGCGTTGACACCATCGTCCACGCGCTCGAGAATGGCTACCGACTCATCCCCTGTTCAGTTTTAGGAGGAACCATCATGACCGAATCCAAGTACACGCTCTACGTGCTCGACGGCTGCCCGTTCTGCAGCAAGGTGCTTACCTATATGAAGGAGCACGGAATCGAGCTGCCGGTAGTGAGCATCACCGGCAACGAGGCGGCGCGCGCCGAGCTCGTACGTGTGGGCGGCAAGGCCCAGTGCCCGTGCCTGTTCATCGACGGCAAGCCGATGTACGAGTCCGGCGACATCGTGGACTACCTCGCGAAGACCTTCGCGTAACGCCATCTGCTGTTCTTGAAGGGGGGCCGCCCATGCACAGCATCCTGTTCGTATGCCATGGCAACATCTGTCTCAGGAGCTAGAACGCCTGACAAATGATTATTTAGCTGCCTATATTTGAAGTGTTGTTTCAAGCGCATGGACAAGGAGCGGATCCGCGTTCTTCGCAGAATGTGGCTTGCCTCTCGCTTTCCCGTATGGGAAAATGTAACCACCGAAGGGCGCTTGCGCCCGAAAGTGTCAGAGCGGCGAGGTTCGTACCTCGCCATTTCTGTATATGGAGACATTGTTGCAAGTTCGGCTCAACCTACATATCGACGAAACCGGCAACGAGAATTTATCAGAAAAGGTTTACCTCGTAGCTGTGGTGCTACATGAGCATTCCAAGGACATTGGAACAGCGATAGACGCATACGAGGAGCGATTACGCTTAGCCGGCCTTCCTGATGTACCGTTTCATGCCAAAGATCTGCTGCACGGAAACGAGGCGTATGGGGTTTTGGAAACCGCCGACAGGAAACGCCTCCTGGCGCAGTTCGCGCGTTTGGTGAGGTCTCTGCCCATCAGCTATTTCACCCTTCGCTACGACAGCAACGAAACGCATAACCGCAAGGAGCTTGAGGCGAAGATTCGCCGAGACCTTGCATCCCTTGTTTTCGACCACCTTTCGTACTTCCAGCAGTTCGACTCAATATCCGTCTACTACGACGACGGACAGGCTACTCTTAGCCATGCCTTGCATGATGCGCTGGAGTTCGTGCTTGCCAGCAACGTCGCAGACTACCGCGATGCCGATCATTCTGCGCGCAGGCTCCTTCAGGTTGCAGACTATATATGCACCATCGAGAGGGCCGCTATTGCCTATAATGCAGGTATGCAAAACAGGACTCAAGAACGCTTTTTCGGAAATCGCCGTTGCTTCATGCAGTCCTACATGAAGCAACTATCTCGCAAGCGGTTTTCCTGACTAGGGTTTTACGGTCGGAGTATGTCAACTTCCGAAACACCAATCTCACCAGTCATCACTTTAGGCAAAAGCGCATCCCTCAGCAATGAGAGAGACTCGCATGCTCGTGCATTTGCTTCAATTGCCTTGTAGAGCGACGCAAGTCTTGCATCAAATTCTCTAAGAGCTCCAGGTGAAGGAACCCTCAACTGCAGTGCGTCAAGGATAGTCATAGTCATGCTGGGAACGGCGGATCCGCTGTTCATTGATGCAAGATCCTGTGTTGTCAAAATCTCATACGCATACTTAGCGGCGCCAGGGTTTCTCTGAATCGAATAGAACAGTGTGTCAACGGTCCAGAATTCCGAATCAGCGTACATCACATTGTTAAGGCTACCCTTGCGTGGAATGAGAGCGCTTTCACCTTCATACAACCCTCTTTCGGTTTTACGCATCAGGCCACCTGAGCGATACACGGGAACATCGCCATCAGCAAGCTTTTTGTGATCCTTGCCATATTTGGTTCCTATCAATTCCGATAGTGTACCCATATGGAACTGCGTGTTATTTCCTGTAGTAAAGTCCTTGTATATCGTAGAGGCGGCCGCAGCTAAATAATCATTTGTCGCCCAGAGCAATAAAGATGCCGGATCTGAGCGACTTGTCTGGTTTTGAGATTTCTGCTGTTCTCCGAGGAAATGTTGAGGCGTGACGAGAGGTGCACAATATCCCGATTCATCCGATCGGTTGCACGTCGTTTAACCTTGACGCCTCCAGGCATCCAATCCAATACGGCCCTAAATTGCAGCAACTGATAGGCAAGGAGCGCCGCTGAAGTAAAGCCATCACCCTTTAGAGACTCTTCAACCTTTCGGCTTCACATGTAATACACGATAAGACGAAGGAAGTCTTCTCATAAATGCGGGAAAACGGTGCACGAACCACACGAAATCGACGCGGACAGTCCGCATGCGTCTGCCGTCTTGAAGGGGATGCGCGGTTCCTGTCGCGCGTCACCGCAATCGGACTCACGGAGGGGAGCACTGTACACGTGCTCCAGAATGACCGCAAGCGCCCCGTTCCCGTGCACTTGCGCGGCAGCTCCGTCGCGTTCGACCGGAGCGATTGCGAGCGTTTCGAGGTGGAGGTGCTCTCATGAGCTGCGGGGAATGCGCCCTCTGCTCGACGGGATCGCTGGCGGGCGATCTCAGTCACCTACATCGCCTCATCGCTGATACTCGCGTTCATCGTCTACCACGTAGCGTTACTCTTCTTCTGAGAGCTTCTGACGCGCGCGGCCGTCACATGCAGCGACTGTCGCGCACGTCATCCAGCGAACGTCACCTCAATTCCTGCACCTTCAACGCGATGGCGAGCGGCACGCGGCGAATGCGCCGAACGTGCAGGATGGCGACGACGGCGTAGCAGGCGATGCCAGCACCCACTTCGAGTACGAGCTGCATGGTGGGTATCACCACCTCGAAGTTGCCGTTGTACTGCATGAACACGAACTTCACCAGCCACGTCAGGAACGCGACGATAATCGGGAGGCACAGCAGAAGCGACGCGACCACCGCAATCGTGATGGGGCGGATGTAGAGGGCATCGGCCTCGCGGGAGCGATAGCCGAATACCTTCATGTACGAGATAGAGCGTGCGCTTCGGTCTATCACCGTCCTCGTCAGAAGATACATGAGCACCACGTACACGATGACCGCAAGCGTCACGAGCAGGCCCGTTGTCGACCCCATGGAATCGGTCATCTGGTCTACGATCTTGTTCATCTCGGCTGGGGTGAGGTCGCTCAGCAGATACAGGTCATCCAGCGCGAGCTCGGCGTTCGAGGCATAACCGTTGAAGTAGCCTTGCTCGTTGCCGAAGGTTCGGTTGAACTCGGCGAGGGGCAGGTAGACGTTCGTGTTCGATGCGCTGCCGGTCGTGCCCTTCACGGCAATCGTGTGCTCGTCACCGGACACCGGATCGCGCAGCACTATCTCATCGCCTTCGGAAATGCCGCACTTCTCGGCAAGCCCGCGCCCTATGGTAGCGCCGTCCGCATCCAAGGCCACGCCCTGCCAATAGCGAGAATCGGGCACGATCCCGTATACGCTCACCTCTTCCATCCCCGCATCCGCCGGACGCTGCACCTCGAATGACGCCACGGTGTACTTCTCCGCCGCATCGATGATGGCCTGGTCGTTGCGCTTCGTGTTCCAAACGACCTCGGCATCGGCATCCACGCGGGCTGCATCCGAATAGAGCTTCGCGAGGTCGAGCCTATCCATCGACTCCAGCGAATCGGGATCGGTCATCGCGAGCGTTTGCGCGGCTGCCTGGGCCTCCCGTTCATCCTCGCTGACATCGATCTCGACGGGTGCCTTCAGAACGTATTGATGATCGGCGACCAGGTCAGACCTGAGGTTATCGGCATGGTTCTGGATGACCGGCATCAGGCAAAGGCCGAACACGAGAAGCAGGCTGGTGAAGGTGATGCCGCAGAACAGCGTGAGGAAGCTCGAAAGGTTGCACAGCAGAAGGCGCAGCCGGAAGCGCGACACGAACGAGAGACGCTCTGGCAGCGCCACTCCGCGCCGACGGCTTCGGCGCGTGGTCTCGTGGCGCAGGAACTCCAAAGGCGAGCAACGGAGCTTGTATTGCAGCCCCATGAGGTTCACCAGAAGCAGCAACGCAAGGGGGACGACGGTGCATATGAGGAACACCCGCCAGTTCCAGAAGGCCTCGTACGGCGGGAAGCTGTAGGAGTTGTAGTAGAGGTCGCGCATTGGTGCGTAGAGCACGGCATAGCCAAGGACGTTTCCCACCACGGCGGCTGCGATGCCCACGAAGGCGGGAAGGGCCATGTAGTGCGCGATGAGCTCGCGCTTGCGATAGCCCGATGCCAGCAACGTGCCGATGACGGCGCTCTCAGCCTCTATGTTGGCGCTCGTCATCACGACAAAGACGAATGCCATGATCGCGATGATGAGCACGAGCATGACCTCCCACATCACTTGGTCATGCTCGACATCGTCCCCGGCATAGGTGATGGCGTTATTGGAGTCGGCTGTCATGAGGGAGGTGGGCATCGCGCCGTTGTCGGCCAGCGCGTCGGCGATGTCCTCGAGCAGGTCGCTTTGCTCTGCGCGACTCAGGTCGCGTGCATCGGATCGGTAGGCATACGTATAGGTGACCGACGCATCCAGCGATGCGAAACCCTCGGGCGTCACTTCCCCCACGCAGAATGTGAGCGCGTTGAACATGAAGTCGCCGGGGTCTTCGAAGAGGGCCGAATAGTCGGGGAGCGTGCATATGCCGCTTATGGTGAAGTGCCTGCCTTCTATCTCGATCTCGTCGCCAACCTGCAAGTCGTGGTTCGCGCAGAATACGCGATCGAGGGAGACCTCGTCTGCCGATGCCGGAGGCGCGCCCTCGCTGTAGCTTGCCAGGTCGACATTTGTCCTTTGCTCGAACAGGCGCACCTTGATGGACTTGGCGCCGGTGTCGCCTCCATCATCGGGTATGGCGAGGTCTGCCTCGCGGTTGAACTCCGCGGTCACGCGCACGCCCAGGTCCTCGACTGCCTCTATTGCCTTATCGGGCGCTTCGAAGGCTGTCGTGAACTGGCCATCTTGCATGTTGTATCTCTCCGGCATCTCGGCGAAGATGCGCTCGATGGATGAAGCTGCCACCAAGAATCCCGACACGAATGCGATGGAGGCCGTGATGAGCGCGAATATGCCGATGTAGCGGCCAGCGTTATGGACGAGCTGCCGTGGCAGGCGATGTGCGAGAGGGCTTGCCATGGCTACCACTCCAACGAATACGCCGACACGCGGGCATCGTTCGTGGAATCCTGCACCAACACACCATCATGCAGTCGCATGATGCGGCTCGACATGCGGGCTATGGCGTCGTTGTGGGTTACTACGACGATGGTGCAGCCGTACTCGCGATTCACACGCTCCATTAGATCGAGTATCTCCAGCGATGTCTGGAAGTCCAGGGCACCGGTGGGCTCGTCGCAAAGGAGCAGCTTCGGGTTCTTCACGAGGGCGCGTCCGATGGCGCATCGTTGCTGCTGGCCGCCGGAGACTTGGCGCGGGTATTTGCGGCGCTGGTCCCAGAGGCCAAGGGATTGCAAGAGATCGTCAAGAGGAAGCGGGTTGTCGCTCAAGTGGGCGCAAACCTCGATGTTCTCGCGGATGGTGAGCTCGGGCACGAGGTTGTAGAACTGGAACACGAAACCGAGCGCTGAGCGGCGATATTCTCCCACCTCCTTGTCGGAAAGCTCCGTGATGTCCTGCCCATCCACGATGATGGAGCCGCCATCAGCAGGCTCGAGGCCTCCCACGAGGTTGAGGAACGTGGATTTTCCGGAGCCAGATGGTCCCAGGAGCGACGCGAAGTCGCCTTTCTCGAGGCTCGTCGAGATGCCCTTCAAGACTTCCACGTACGCGTCGCCTTCACCGTAGCTCTTGTGAACTTCGCTCATCTTCAAAAACGACATCCGCCCACTCCTCTGTTGCGTTAAAGATGATTCTTCTAAAATCTAGGAAAGTTTACCCTGGTTAATTAAACTAAGGCGAACGGTATCTTAAGGTGGCCGCAATGTCTAGACACGAGTTCGCATTCGCCAAGAGGTCGCTGGCATCGATGCTGATTCCACGTTGATCACGCCGCCTGCGCGAACGGCCCGTAGCGGCACTCCGGCGGCGTCCTGTAGTCCGGCGACTGGTGGAGCCGCCTGTTGTTGTATATGTCGACGAAGCGCGATGGCGTCGCGCAGCTCGCGGGGCGTCTCGTGTTCCCGCAGGCGCAGCCATCCCGATTTCAGGGTCCTGAGCCAGCGTTTCGTCACCACGTTGTCGACCCACCGGGCCTTGACGTCCATGCTCCGCCGCACGTCGTGCGAGGCGAGCGTGTTCACGAAGCAGGCGGCGGTGAAGGTGCTTCCCTGGTCCGAGTTCGCTATGGACGGGACGCCGTGGCGCTCGACCGCGGCCTCGAAGACCGCCGTTGCCGGGGCGGGGTCCGGCGTGTCGGACAGCCCCCATCCGACGATCGTGCGCGTGGCCCGGTCCATGACGGCAGTGAGGCACATGTGGGCCCTTCCCATCCTGGTGTATGTGATGTCGGTCGCCCAGGCCTGGTTGGGCAGCCATATCCTCATGCCGCACAGCGGGTAGGGGAACCTCTTGTGCTCCTTGGCCGGCCTCGAGGTGTCGGGCTTGGGGCAGTGACATCGACGACCTTGCGCGGCGCGTCATCAACGGAGAGTTCGACAACGGCGACGCCCGCAAGGCGGCGCTCGGCGACAAATGCTCCGCCGTGCAGGCTCGCGTTAACGAGTTACTGGGTATTGGGTCGTCCGGCGGATCGAGTCCCAGCGTTGACATCGACGCGCTGGCCCGAGTTGTCATCCGGAGCGACTACGGCAACGGAGAGACCCGCAAGCAGAAGCTGGGCTCGCTGTACTCCGCCGTGCAGAAGCGCGTGAACGAGATGTTCTCGTGACGCGGGGACGCCTGCGGGAAGAGCTGATCTGGGGCGTGGCCACGCTGCTGGCCGCGCTCCTTTGCGTGGCACTGCTGCCTTTCGTGATGCCATTTCTTCTGGCTGAGCGTCCGCGCGCCCGGTAGGGCTTGCGGTCGAACAACAACAGTGCACGACTTTTGAATAGCGTTGCGTGGAGGGGTGGGTCTTACGACCAACCCACCACGCCGCGCTGCGCTGCGCTGTTCAAAAGTCTGAGTTGATGCGGGAATGGATTTCTACAGCACCGTGCCGCCGAAGCCATTCTCGAAGACCGTGTGCGCCTCTCCGTTCGGCCCGAAGACGGTCTTCACGGGGCCGTTGCCCATAACGGTATGGATGCCGTCGGGGCCGCTGATCATGTTGCCGGTCTGGAAGTAGATGCCGTCGTGGCCGTTCGAGCCCGTGACGGTGAACATGTTGGAGCCCGAGTTGAAGACGGTGGCCGAGCTGCCGTCTGAGCCGAAGAAGGTCTGGACGCCCGGGCGCTGCTTTTTGTTGTCGAACATGGGAGCACCTCCATCTACCTCGTTCTTCGTTAGGCAGATGATAATATCTTCATGGTGGCCGCTGCGGCAAAATGATGCGTTTGCGGCCTAAGGTGAATTACTCGGAGGGGTTCATGGCAAAATCGAAGGTCACGGGCGTGTGTCACGTTTGCGGCGAGGTTCGCCCCCTGAGCTTCGAGCACATTCCTCCTCAAAGTCTCGGCAATACAAACCTCTCTAAGGTGTACAGCGCTGTTGAGATTGCTGAGCGAACCGGTGGTCTGGATTTTGACGGGCGGGAAGGGCTGCGCTATAGACAAGAACAACGCGGCTCCGGATTCAACACCTTGTGTTCGTCCTGCAACAGCTACTTCGGTCGGAACTACGTCAAGGAGTATGCCGCTTTCGCGCGGGCGTTGGGCTCACTATTTGTTAGCGAGGATTTGAACGATGCGAGGGGCATTCACATCGAGACCGACAAGGCAAACGTACTTGCGGTGTTTAAGCACATCGTGAGTAACTTCTGCGCAACTACTCAGCCGAGAACAATGCTGGACTGCAAGGATTTCCTCCGGGACAGGGCGAGCAATGCCTTCCCTGACCATTATCGCGTTTTTATGTATGCCGTCCCCACTATGGATGGTCCCATGGTCACAACTGGGTGGTGCAATGTGCTGATTGACCCAGTTAATCTGACAGGCTATACCGTTGCCCACGTTGCCACATTCCCAATCGGGTATGCAATGGTAGACACGAACGATGGCAACGTCGTTCCAAACAATCTGGGCTGCGACATTACTGCAATGGCACAGTGCCCCTGGGGAGAACGACCACCCATTACGCTTGAGCTGCCCTATATGGATACCAAAATGACCTTCCCTCGGCCAATTGGCTAGCCGTCCAGCCTTATGCCGAAGCTTTTGACCTTGGTTGCGAAGGACTCGTTGTCTTTGTCGGAGAGAAGCTTGTTGACCTTGTAGCCCGTGTAGTCGATGTTGTTGATGTCCGATTCGTTGCCGTACTTCCCCGCTTCCTGGCCCTTGAGCGTAGCGGTGAAGATCACTTGATTGGGAAGGTCGATGAAGAATGGCAGCGCTCTTTCCTCTCGCGAGGTCGATAGCTCCTCCGCTCGGAACGAGTCGATTAGTATGGGCAGACCATGGTCTGCATGCACTGCAAGCGAATAGACACGAGCTAGGAAGAACTCTGTGGCTTCGCTTCCCATATGAGGGCTGTTTGAAGTCGTGAACAAGTCGTCGTACTCTTCCGCGTCCGGGTCGTCGTTCAAACTTCGCCTGATGTGGTTCATCGTGTCGAGCAACGAGTCTTTGTAGACCTTGCGGCTTTCGCTCAGCTCTTTGTCCACCTGCTTGGACTCTTGCAGCCTTTGCTCGATGTCCTCGATTTCATCGCGGACTGACGTTAGTTGGCCGTCTATGTCTTCAAGGCTTCCATAGTCCTCACGCACCGCGTAGATGTCCTCAAGCGTGACCTCTCGCGAGTTCGCGAGTTCGTTGAACTTTCGCTGTGCGGCACGAATCTCCTTATCAAGCTCAGAGACTTCCTCCGCATATGCGTCTATGCGGTCTTGGACAGAGCGAAGGATTTGGGATCGCATGTCTGGCGTCGTGACGTCGAAGACGAACTCGGATCCCGGCATCTTGTAGCCTATTGATTCGCTCCCGCAGTTCAGGCAGACGACCGAGCCCATCTGTACTTCCCTGTTCAATGATCTGAGCTCATCGAGGACTGACTCGTTCTTCTTCATTCTGGTATAGGCGTGGTTGCGTTCCTTCTTGAGATTCGTGATCTCGCTTCTCAGCTCGTCAAGCTCTTCAACGAAGCGAAGCGTTTCCTCCCTGTCAGCAGTTGGACTCACCAATGCAAGAGAGGTCCCAGGCTTTCGAAGCGCCGCCGCCTGCTTAGACAACTCCTTCTCTCGTGTCTTGAGCGCGCCCTTCCTCCGTTTAAGCTCCGTCTCGGTTTCACCGTCCATCTGACGTGCGCTCAGGCCATGAAGGGCGAAGACCATCTCAACGAAGTCGCCTTTCTTGAAGTAGCTGCCAAGTGTTCTTGACGTGGTTCTGTCCGCTTGGGGCACAAACGCCATCTGGCTGTAGAGCGATAACCCCGCAAGTACAGGTGAGCCGTCTTTGATGATTGTGGGTAGCTGGTTTATGTTCTCGCTCCAGTATTCGTCGAAGGCTCGCTTCCCTTCAAGCGGCGTTATCTTGTCGCCTTCTCTAACAACGAAGTTGTCTCTGTTCCGCAGTATTGAAATCTCCCGACCGTCTACGTCGATGTCGACGACGAAGAGGTACTGTTTGTCTTTAAACGAAGATGGGAACTTTGCGTCCGCTCCGAGGGCATACATCATGGACTGCATCACTATGGTCTTGCCGACATGGTTCTCTGCGCTCGTGATGATGTTGAGCCCATCCGTAAAGCCTTCCTGGATGTACGACTCGAGCTCGTTGCCTATGTAAACGGCTTTAATCCTTAGCATGCGACAAACCATCCTTAATCGTGGCAATGAAATAGAGCTTCGAGCGCGGATCCATGTGCCGGCAGGCCTTCAACGTTTTGACGTCAATGCTCCCGTATACGTCTGCAATGGAGGCTTCGGGGCCAGCTTCGACTACCGTCACGATTTCGTCGAAGAGCTTCCAGAACGCATCGCGGTCGTTTTTATCGAAGTACTGCGTAAGCATTTCGTTTCTGCAGTCCTCCGCGACGTCCTTGACGCTCTCTTCTGGGGGCAGTGTGTCGAGATATGACATGAACTCGGCCGGGGCATCGTCTTTGTAGAACCTTCGGTCAAGGAGTCGCTCGATTATTAGAAGCTTGATTTCACGCCACTTGATTACTCGGCCATAGTTAGTTACTTCGTCTGGCCGGTTGATGCTCTTTCCAACGATGGCGTCACGATTTTTAAGCGCTGATTGCTTATCGCGAATTTGGCCAAAGATACTTCTAAGCTCCCGATCGCCGGGCAAGAGCACCGAGGATGTTTGCGCGAGTGTGCGTATGTATTCCGTTGGGTCAGGCTTGGAGACAACGAATCTGACCCTGCATAGGAAGTCGTCGATGTTCTCCTCGGTTGCATACTGGGCGAATTTCCTATCATGGCGTTCCTTCGACGCCGAGATCAGATGTTCCCTGACGCTCTTTTGGGCTTTGGGCGTCATATCGTGGTATCCGAACTCTGTCAAACCGGGCGTGGTGAGCACGCTGGACGAAACTCCGCCAACGAACAGGGTAAACGTAATGAAGTACTGGGAGAACTCGCTTACTGCGTTCTCGAAGAGAGTGGCCAAGTCTTCGCCAATCTTAGCCGGTGAAATGTTCTTGCCGGCCTTAGACTGCACGTCATACAAGGACAGGCAGGAGCCGTCCATCCCGGTAACGTCGTTAAAGCAGTCGATGGCGAAGTGCTCGATCTCATCGCGCTCATCCGAATAGCACATGAGATGGAGCATGGCGCAAGTCTCCGCGGCGTTGCCAGCAGGTGTGCCCTTCTCCATTGATGGGAACGCGTAAGCCATCCCTCACCCCGTTTCCCCGCTTGCCACTGGCTGAACAATCATCCCTACATCCCCCTCAGGCTCAGGAAGCCCTGCTCGAAGGTGGCGGGGAACTGGAACGTGCGCTCCTTGCCGCCCACGTAGACGTTAATCTTGCCTTCGCTCACGCTCCTGACGGTACCCTTGCCAAAGGCCTTGTGGTAGACGACGGTGCCCTTGCCGATCGAGTCGAGCTCGGCCTTGGTGGGCTTGGGCGTCGCGGGGCGCTTCGGCGCCTCAGGCTCGGGCGCGGACTTGGCTGCGGGTCGCGGGGCGACGGGCTGCGGCTTCGCCGACGCGGCCGGTCTCGTGCTCGCGGCGGGCTTGGCTGCGGGGGCTGCACCGTGGGCCGCCGCAGGCTTGGCACCGCCATTGCGCCTGCCCACGGGCACGGGCTCGTCCATGCGGATCACGTCCACGCGGCGCTGGCTGGCGTGCGGCGCGCCGTCCTTGTCGATGGTCATGACCTCGCTCGTGAGAACGACGTCCTCGCCCGGCTTGCGGGCGGTACCGTCGGAGCGCAGGCGCATGTCCTGCAGCTTCATGACCTCGTAGTCCTCGCGGGTGAGGGCGGTGTCGAAGAGGCCGACGCTCTGGTCGTAGATGTGGCGCTCGATGCCGGTGTAGGAGAGGCTCGAGTCCTCGTAGCGGCGGAACTTGTAGACGGCGTCGTTCATGAGGCCGTCGTTGAAGACACCGAGCGAGACCAGGAGCTCGAAGTCCCTCACGTCCAGGCCGGTGACCTTCTTGAAGAGGCCGGGCTCGAGCTGCGTGATGACGTCCTTCAGGCACTGCTCGCGGTAGTCGGTCAGGTACATGAAGACGGGGATGCGCGTGGCGAACTTGATCAGCTTCTCCTGGATCTCCTTGCGCTTGGACTTCATCTCCTTCTCCTCGGCGGACAGCTCGCGCTTCTCCTTGGCGGTCTGCGCGGTGCCCTCCTTCTTGGCCTTTTTCACCGCCTCGGACTTGTTGATGATCGTCTCAATGTCAGAGTTCAGGCTGCGGAAGCCCTCGATGCTCATGAGGGCCTTGATGGCCTCGTCGCTCGCCAGCAGGCGGCGCAGGGTGTCGTTGTCCACGTTGACCAGAAGCGCGCTCTCCCAGCGGCGGGCGAGCAGCGTGGCCGAGGTGCCGGCCATCGCGATATCCAGGATCTCGGCGGCGTTCACCTCACGCATCGCCGAGCCGTCGTAGGCGAGCACCGGCAGGAAGCTCACGAACTCGCCGACCTTCTTCTCCGGGCTCGTCTCCTCAACGGACAGGCGGCAGCTGTAGTCAGAGACCATGGCGAGGGCGCGGTCGAGCGCGAAGTCGAAGACGTAGCACTCGCGCTTCAGGATCTCGGTCTTGCCGTCCTCGCCCTTCGTCGTCCAGGGGCTCTGCACGCGGAAGGCCGTCTGGAAGTAGGTCTCGGGGGTCTTGAGGTTGCGCAGCATCAGCACGCCGCTCCAAGGCTTCACGGTGACGCCGGTGGTGAGCTTGCCGCACGAGAGGGTGATGGTCTTGGTGGCGAGCGGGTTGCCCATGGCCTCGCGCACCGGCTCCACGGCGTCGACGCCCATGCCGGCCTCGGCGCCGGCGGCGACGATGACCTTGTAGTCGTGGTAGAAGGTGTTGTGGCGGGACTCCAGCAGGTTCTCCATGGCCATGCAGGAGGAGACGCTCGGCAGGAACCACAGCGTGTGCGTGAGGGTCGAGAGCAGGCGGGCGTCCGAGAACGGCCAAGGCGGCTTCTCCGCGCCCTGCTTGAGGGCGTCCACGGTCGTCTGCTGGCCGGAGCCCCGGATGAGGTCGAGCCACTTCTGCACGTAGTCCTCGTACTTGAAGTGCGCGTCGTCGCCGGTCCCCTCGGCGGCGAAGAACAGGTTCAGGTCGAACTCGTCGAACTCGCCCTGCAGCGCGATCCTCGTGATGGCGTCGGGCACCTTGTAGGTCATGAGGACCATGCGCGGAAGCGTCTCGTAGGGGTTGTCCGCGCCCACCCAGTTGTCCTTGGCCCGCTGCTCGTCGGTGTAGGTCCAGTTGAAGATCTGCTCCTCGATGAACTCGCCGGAGTTGAGGGCCCGGAAGGGCGTGCCCGAGAGGTAGAGGTAGAAGCGCGAGCTGATGGGCAGCCACGTCTCGTCGAGCTCGTTGCCCTCGGTCGAGGCCTTGCCGCGGCCGTCCTCCACCACGTCGTCGTCCTGCTTGGCGAAGAGGTTCTTGGCGCTGTCGCGCCACGCCCCGAAGTGGTACTCGTCGAAGACGACCATGTCCCAGTCCTCAAGGTGCACCCACTCGTTCTTGGCCTTGATGCCGCCGGTGTCGCTCTTGCCAAGGTAGTCCTGGAAGGAACCGAAGCACACGATGGGGCGCTTGGGGTCGCAGGAGTCGTACTCGAGGCCGACGTCCCTCGCCACGAACTGCCAGCCGTCGAAGTCGACATGGCTCTTGAGGTCCGACTCCCACGCATCCTCGACGGCCGGCTTGAAGGTGAGCACGAGCAGGCGCCTCATGTTCATGCGCTTGGCGAGCTCGTAGGTCGCGAACGTCTTGCCGAAGCGCATCTTGGCGTTCCACAGGAAGGTTGGCTTGCGGTGCGACCCCTCGCGCAGGCAGCTCTCGAAGTAGGCCTGCGTCTTCTCGACTGCCTGCTCCTGCTCGGGGCGCATGGAGAACGTCTCGGTGCGCTGGCTCTCGTAGTCGCGGCGGTCGCGGACCTCGAGCCAGGCGTTCCTCACGTCGTCGGCCCCGCAGCGGAACCACTCGCCGCCCACATTGGAAAAGCCGTTCTGCTTCAGGCGCTTGTGGACGTCGTGGTCCATGAACGAGGTGCCGTCCGGGCGCATCGCGCTCTCGGAGAACACGATCTCGTAGGGCTTGCCGCCGCCCGGCTGGATGACGGGGAACTGCTGCGCCACGCGGCGTTCCACGTCGTGCTGCGTGAAGCCGACCTTGAGCAGGCCGGCGTGCTCGGGGTTCTTGTCCCGGTACGCGTAGACGGCGGGATGGAGCTCGGGGCGCTGTGGGAAGAAGGTCTGCTTAAGCATCTTCATCGCCGTCCCCGAGCGGGTATTCCTTTGTGGTTGACTCTACGTACTCGACCTCGTCTTCCGTAAGGCCGAAGTACGCATAGAGTGCCTCGTCGTCCCATGCCTGCGTGAAATCCATCGCCGGGACAAGCGAGAATGACTTTTTGTTGACCATCTGCGATGTCGCGACCTGGCCGATGAGGAACCTCGAGAGCTTGCAGGCCAGGTACCTTTGGCAGTTCAAGGCTTCTTCCTCGCTGTCGAACGTATCGACAACGATGTAGGTCTCGGTGCAGACCTCCTTGGGCCTGAGCACTTCCAGAATCGACAGGACGCGCCTCTGGCCTTGCGAGTCAGACTGCCCGGCGTGTTCGTAGACGACACGGGACACGATGACCTTGTACTTGTCGATCATCCCCCTGCCCACGGTTATCTCTGCCGATTCGACGGGCCCGCGCCCACCGCTCCATCGTAGGGTGAGCTCGCCTTTCTCCGAGGGCTTCGCGTATGTTCGAAGGCCGAAGGGTTTTTGGCTGCTGACGGTGGCTCGCATGTAGGATTTGGCCTTTGAGGCGACTTTATCCACGATGGCCACTGCGCGATTCGAACGTACGAAGATTTCGTTGGCGTCGAGCTTGCGAACCATAGAGTTGGCCTCGTCATTGAGGACGTTGACGACCTCGCACGTTCCGTTGTGGTTGCGCTCCCACAAGAAGTAGCACACGCCGCCAGACATATCGACGCCGGGAAAGACCTCGGAGGCGTTGGCATAGTCAACGAGCTTCGAGAGGCGGTGGTCGTGAAGCATGGACTCGCGGAAGTCGTCAAGGCCCCTTCCTCCCGTAAACCAGCGTGAGGGGATGATCATCGTCAGATAGCGGGGGTTCAGCTTCTTCGCCTGCTCAACGAACTTCTGGTAGATCGGCATTGCGCTTGCGTTGTAACCGCCATCGCTCAGCTGGTACGGCGGGTTGCCCACGATGACGTCGAACTTCATGTTGAAAATCCTCTCGGGACTGCTGGTGTGAATCAACTCGTAGGCATGCGTCTCGAGCGACGCGTCGCGGCGGTACTCGCTCTCGGAGGCACCGCAGAACTCGCAGCGCCCGTTCCGCCACGTGTGGTTGATGTTGCGGTAGCGCACGTTGCCCGCATCATCGTCAAACATCGAGACGGAGAACCGGCCGTTCGGGTACTTCGAGCAGTAGACGCTCCTGCGCGAGAGTAGCGACGTCAGCTCCGTGATTGCTATCGCGTACAGCTGCTCGTGCATGATGTGGTCCACGCGCTCCTGCAGATCGGGGTAGACCGGCTCCAGGCCCCTGATGAGGCGCTTCGCCGCCTCGCGCAGGAACACGCCGGACTTGCAGCAGGGGTCCAGGATCTTCGTGTCGGGGCTCTCCCAGAGCTCCGGCGGGAGCATGTCGAGCACCTGGTTCGCAAGTTCCGGCGGCGTGAACACCTCGTCGTTCGAGAGGTTGGCGAGGCACGAGAGCACGTCGGGGTTGTACGCGCGTTCGAGAAGGCTATCCACAAGAGCCCCCTTCCCCGCATTGAGGAGTTCTTTCCAAACTCAGAAGTTCCCGCCAGTTTTCGGGGAAACCCATGGGTTTCAGGTCTACAGCTGGATGCGAATCCAAGATTTTGGTTAGTTCTCCAAGCATCCCCGGCCAGCGGTCTGGCCAAGATGACTCGTAAAGCCGCATCAGGATGATAAAAGCTTGGAACTGCTTGTTGGTATTCGGAATTCCCGAGTCCCTTTTCATAATCTTGGGGCGAGATGTCATCACACGATTGTAGAAGCGGTTATGGTGACCACAAATGTTGCGAACGTACGTGAGATACCTGAGCCAGCTCATGAGGTAGGGCGACTTCAAACCAAAATCGCGAGCAACACAGCTCTTTACCGTCTTTCCATCCTCATAGGCGGCGTTGCTCGATAGATTGCCGTAAAGCCGAGAAATCGTGCCCATGCTCATGATTTCGACCGCCGCCCAGACAGGCAGGTCACCGTACTTCTCCATGTTGTGTCTGACGCAGGGAACTCCGTCCCTCTGCGCTTTGTCACGCTCCCTGCGCAGGTTCGCCATCGACTTCTCATGTTCTTTGGCGTTACGAAAATAGGCGGGATCCTCGTGCCCCAATGGCCCTAGGCTGCGAGCAATGTGGTAGGCAAGCGAAGTTCGCAGCTTTAGCTCTACGGGAGCAATAGCGGACCATAGCCAGAAACGCACCTCGGCATCAAGCGCGTAGATATCTTCTACGTCGCTTAGATTCACATCGCTTTTAAACCCCTTCTCGCCTTGCAGCGTAAGCCAGTAACCGCTCAAGCGATAGTAGTTTGCCTCCGAAAGGAACTTTGCCGCATTCCCCCTGTCGGAGATCACCAATCCTCGCGCCTCGAGAAGAGAAATCTGTTCTTCGTATGATCGAGAGGGCTTTATCGGAGAGAAACAGAACGACCCCGCCTGGTGCGCTTCACCATTGCTGGGATAGGCGTGCGGGGTACTGTTGCAGCCTATTGTAGCCCCAAGGGCCTCCTTTGAGTCAAGGCATTTCTTCTGCCCAGTCTTTTCCTCAGACACTCTGCACCTCCCAGTAGTTCACGGGCGGGTACTCCGCGATGGCGGAGGGAATGTACGCCTTGGTCTCCTCGTCGTACTCCCAGTCGATCCTGTCGCCATCGTCGCCGAAGAGAGACACCTGCTCTTTGCTGCCCTCGAGCAGCTCGGAGAGGCGGTAGTCGCGGCGTTTCACCTTGTCGCCGGTCACGACGGACCACTCCGCGAAGGTGATGGGAGCCCCGTTCTCGTCCTTGAGCGTCAGGGCGTCGCCGCACAGGATGTTCTTGCTCAGCAGGAACCGGATGGAGTCCAGGAAGGCTGCGTCGACGGCGCCCCGGATAGCCCGCTCGGCCTCGTCCTCGACGATGCCGTACAGGCGCTCGCGGCACTCCGCGACGTTGTCGGCCATGATGTCCACGCCGTAGACGCTCGAGACGGCCACGAAGGCGTAGCGCATGTACTCGGTCGGACTCCTGTGGTAGCGGGAGGCCACGACGGCGAGTTTGCGGCGCAGCACCTCGGCGAGGAAGTTGCCGTTGCCGCACGCGGGCTCAAGGAAGCGCGAGTCTATGCGCCCTGTCTCGGACTTGACCATGTTTAGCATGGCGTTCACCTCGCGCTCGTTGGTGAACACCTCGCCTACGTCCTGGACGCGCTCGCGCGACTTCACCTGAGAGGCCACGGCTAGACCCCCGCCCGCTCGGGGTTGGCGAGGCGCATGATGGCGCACTGGCGGAGGTAGGCCGACACGCTCATGCCCTGCAGCGTGGCCTCCTCGGTGATGGTGTCGCGGAGGTTGGCCGGTATGCGTATGGTGGTCGTGATGAGGTTGCCCTGCGTGAGGTACGACTGGATCTCGGTCTTGCTGGCGCCCTTGTCCACGAGGTCTCGGTAACCCATTGCGTTCCGTCCTTCTGCGCGTCGAGCGAATACATTAGCTTGCATTCTACCATTGTGGGCTGGAGGCTTACTGAGCGGTTGCGCAAAGCCCCTGCTTCTCGGGGCGCTCGCGGTAAGTTCACGTTGCGTTGTGCATTCGTTACGAATACAAGACACGCGCGCGGGTAGCATCCATTCGATTCGAGGCGTCTTTCGTGCCACCTTTCGAATGGCTGTCGAAAACGACTGGATTCGAAAGAACCCCTTCGATTTCGAGCTTGCCACGGTCGTTGTAAACGACTCGATGACGCGGGAGGCGCCTACTCGGTAGCAGGAGCGCAGGCTCCGAGTGACATGCGATACATGATCCAGGAGCTGAAGACTGAGAGGGGCATCCGGTTTGTTTCGATGTCCGACGAGGTTGCCGAGTGCTTCCGCAAGGTCATCGCGCAGAGGCCCGCTCCGGAAAACGAGCTCGAAGTCGACGATGTGAGCGGCTTTCTGTGCTTGGACAAGAACGGGATGCCCTCGGTCGCCTTGCATTGGGAGTACTACTTCCAACGGTTCATATATGAGGGGAAGCGTTTTGCGGAGTATCGGAAGCCGAAGTAGGATATATGCTGCAATCTGCACTTTTGCTCAAATATGAAGGGTTTGGAACAATGTACCGCATCCTGTTCGTATGCCACGGAAACATCTGCCGCTCCACCATGGCCCAGTTCGTGATGGAGGACCTGGTGCGCCGCGCGGGCAGGGGAGCCGAGTTCACCATCGACTCCGCGGCGACGTCCACGGAGGAGCTGGGCAACCCGCCGCACCCCGGCACTGTGCGCGTGCTCAACCGCGCCGGGGTGCCGGTGGGCGAGCATCGCGCGCGCCAGGTGCGGCGCGCTGAGTACGATGACTGGGACCTGATCGTCTACATGGATGCCGAGAACGCGCGCGGCCTCAAGCGCATCCTGAAAGACGACCCGGCGGGGAAGTGCCGACCATTGCTTTCGTTCGCCGGCGAGAACCGCGATGTCGCGGATCCCTGGTACACGGGCGACTTCGATGCCACCTACCGCGATGTCTTGGCGGGATGCGAAGGCCTCTTGGAACAGCTCTAGGGGGGCGGGGCGTCGGGACCGGTCTCGTCTACCCCGGCCCCCGCGCGGCTACGAGATGGTCACGGCTGTGCCGCTGGCGGTGACCATGAGCATGCCGTTGTCGGACCCCAGGGTCTCGTAGTCCACGTCGATGCCGACCACGGCGTTCGCACCGAGCTCCTCGGCGCGCTCGGAGAGCTCCTTCAGGGCCTCCTCGCGCGCGTTCATGAGCTCGGTCTCGTAGCTCCCGCTCCTGCCACCCACGAGGTTCCGAAAGCCGGCGGCGATGTCCCTGAACATGTTGACGCCGGCTATGACCTCGCCGAACACGATGCCATGGTAGGCGGTGACGGTGCGGCCCTCGACGGTGGGTGTGGTGGTGAGGGTCATGGGGCGGCTCCTTCCGCTCGGGGCGCCCTCGACGGGGCGCGTCTGGAACGCTTATACCCGATGGGGGAGGGTTTAACAGGATAGGGTGCTGGAATCGAGCGGCTGCGGGACCTTTCGTCCGGCTATCTATGGATTATTTCTGCGTTCGCTCAAAAAGATAGATATGCCCGGACGCGTGGTCTGTTGACACTGCACGTACGCGCGCGTAAAGTAGCGAACGCTTGCCCGGATGGCGGATGCTGACGCCGCTGGAAAAGCCGTTGCACACAGGAAAAAGGCTGGAAAGCAATTCGAAAAGGAGAACGCTTTGCCTACTATCAACCAGCTGGTTCGCCAGGGCCGCACGTCGGTTAAGAAGAAGTCCAAGAACGCCGCCCTGCAGCACAACTCCCAGAAGCGCGGTGTGTGCACCCGCGTCTTCACCACGTCCCCCAAGAAGCCGAACTCCGCTCTCCGAAAGGTCGCCCGTGTGCGCCTGGTGAACGGCATCGAGGTCACCGCCTACATTCCCGGTGAGGGCCACAACCTGCAGGAGCACTCCATCGTGCTCGTCCGCGGCGGCCGCGTGCGCGACCTCCCCGGTGTGCGTTACAAGATCATCCGCGGCGCCTACGACTGCGCTCCGGTCAACAACCGCATGCAGGCTCGTTCCCGCTACGGCGCCAAGCGCCCCAAGTAGCGCTCGCGCCCCAGAACTTCACCGAGAATAGTTAGAGGAGATATTTTATGCCGCGTCGTGCATCCGCGAACCGCCGCGAGGTCCAGCCGGATTCCGTCTACAACAACCGCCTCGTGACGCAGCTCATCAACAAGATCCTTCTGGACGGTAAGAAGTCCACCGCCGAGCGCGTCGTCTACAGCGCCTTCGACATCGTGGCCTCCAAGGCCGAGGGCGGCGACGCCCTGGCCACCTTCAAGAAAGCTATGGACAACGTCAAGCCGACCCTCGAGGTCAAGCCCAAGCGTGTTGGTGGCGCCACCTACCAGGTGCCTATGGAGGTCAACTCCCGTCGCTCCACGCAGCTGGCCATCCGCTGGATCGTCACCTTCAGCCGCGCCCGCAAGGAGAAGACCATGGCCGAGCGCCTGGCCAACGAGATCCTCGACGCCTCCAACGGCGTGGGTGCTTCCGTGAAGAAGCGCGAGGATGTCTTCAAGATGGCCGAGGCCAACCGTGCCTTCTCTCACTACCGCTGGTAATTCAGGGAGGAACTGAACACCATGGCTAAGAGCAAGTACAACCTGGCTCATACCCGCAACATCGGCATCATGGCCCACATCGATGCCGGCAAGACCACCACGACCGAGCGCATCCTGTACTACACGGGCAAGACGCACAAGATCGGCGAGGTGCACGAGGGCGCTGCCACCATGGACTTCATGGTGCAGGAGCAGGAGCGCGGCGTGACCATTCAGTCCGCTGCCACCACCTGCTTCTGGAAGAAGGACGGCAACGACTACCGCATCCAGATCATCGACACCCCGGGCCACGTTGACTTCACGGCCGAGGTCGAGCGCTCCCTCCGCGTGCTCGACGGCGCTGTGGCCGTGTTCGACGCTGTCGCCGGCGTGCAGCCGCAGTCCGAGACCGTGTGGCGTCAGGCCCGCAACTTCGGCGTCCCCCGCATCGCCTTCATCAACAAGTTCGACCGCGTGGGTGCCGACTTCTGGCACGCCATCGACACCATGAAGGAGCGTCTGCACGCCAAGGCCGTCGCCATTCAGGTGCCCATGGGCGCTGAGGACAACTTCTGGGGCGTCATCGACCTCGTCACCATGACCGCGTGGGACTTCAAGGCCGACGACAAGGGTATGACCTACCCTGAGCCCATGGACGAGATCCCGGCCGAGTTCCAGGAGATCGCCGAGGAGAAGCGCGCCGAGTTGCTCGACGCCGCTTCCGAGTTCGACGACGACCTGATGATGGCCGTGCTCGAGGACGAGCCCGTCGAGGTGCCCGTGCTCAAGGCCGCCATCCGCAAGGGCGTGCTCGCCAACGAGCTCAACCCCGTCCTCGTGGGCTCCGCCTACAAGAACAAGGGCGTGCAGGAGATGCTCGACGCCGTCGTGGATTACCTGCCCAGCCCGCTGGACGTCCCGCCCGTGGAGGGCACCGATCCCAACACCGGTGACACCATCTCCCGCAAGCCGTCCAACGACGAGCCGTTCTCCGCGCTTGCCTTTAAGATCTCCACGGACCCGTTTGTCGGTAAGCTGACGTTCTTCCGCGTCTACTCCGGTAAGGCCGAGGCCGGCTCCTACGTGGTGAACGCCACCAACGGCAAGCGCGAGCGTCTGGGCCGCATCCTCGAGATGAACGCCAACGAGCGTATCGACCAGGACTCCTGCGAGACCGGCGACATCCTCGCCGCCGTGGGCTTCAAGAACACCACCACGGGTGACACGCTGTGCGCCGAGGGCCACGAGATCGTGCTCGAGTCCATGGAGTTCCCGGACCCCGTTATCGACGTTGCCATCGAGCCCAAGACCAAGGCCGAGCAGGACAAGATGAGCCTCGCGCTCACCAAGCTCGCCGAGGAGGACCCGACCTTCCAGGTGCACACCAACCACGAGACCGGCCAGACCATCATCGCCGGCATGGGTGAGCTGCACCTCGAGATCATCGTCGACCGTCTGCTCCGCGAGTTCAAGGTTGACGCCAACGTCGGTAAGCCCCAGGTCGCCTACCGCGAGGCCCCGGGTCACGACGTCGAGAAGGCTGAGGGCAAGTTCGTCCGTCAGTCCGGTGGTCGTGGTCAGTATGGTCACGCCGTCATCAAGCTCGAGAAGATGGAAGAGGGCTTTGGCTACGAGTTCGTCAACGGCATCGTTGGCGGCGTCGTGCCCAAGGAGTACATCCCCAGCATCGACAAGGGCATCCAGGAGGCGCTGCAGACGGGCGTCATCGCCGGTTACCCGACCATCGACGTCAAGGTGACCCTGTTCGACGGCTCCTACCACGAGGTCGACTCCTCCGAGGCCGCGTTCAAGATCGCCGGTTCCATGGCCATCAAGGACGCTCTCAGGAAGTCAGATCCGGTGCTCCTCGAGCCGATCATGTCCGTTGAGGTGGAGACGCCTGAGCAGTACATGGGCGACGTTATGGGCAACATCTCCGGTCGTCGTGGCCGCATCGAGGGCATGGAGGACCGTTCCGGCAACAAGGTCATCCGCGCTAAGGTGCCCCTGGGCGAGATGTTCGGCTACGCGACGGACCTCCGTTCGCAGACGCAGGGCCGTGCGTCCTACACCATGCAGTTCGATTCCTATGAGCCCGCGCCCAAGTCCGTGACGGACGAGGTTGTGGCCAAGGCCGGCGGAAACGCCTAAGGCCTGATCGAGCCCATCTATCCTTACTCTTTACTGGAGGTTTTGAGTTGTCTAGCCAGAAGATCCGCATCCGCCTCAAGGGCTACGATCACGAGGTCCTCGATCAGTCCGCGAAGCTTATCGTCGACACCGCCCAGAAGACGGGTGCCCGCGTGAGCGGTCCCATCCCCCTGCCCACCGAGCGCAACCTGTACACGGTCATCCGTTCCCCGCACGTGGACAAGGACTCCCGCGAGCAGTTCGAGATGCGCACCCACAAGCGCCTCATCGACATCCTCGACCCCACGAGCGGTACGGTCGACTCGCTGATGCGTCTTGACCTGCCTGCCGGCGTGGACATCGAGATCAAGCTCTAGGTTTTAGATCCTACAGCGTCTTTTGGAAGCCCTGTGCCCGTTGTGGCGCGGGGCTTCCTGTGTTTGGAGATGCTATTGGGCGTGGAGGCGCTTTGGCAAAGGGAGGGTCAGGAAAACGCGCGTGGCGGGTTGCGTAGCCTGCTCGCGGGATGGTTGCGGGAACTATCGGCTTCGTGGGGATGGGGTCGTTATGTTGCAGCTGTACCGGAAGAGCGCGCTCGCCTTCGCCGGCGAGGCGCTTTACTCCGATACGGCGCGGCTCGTCTCGAAGGTTGCCATGCTCAGGATTGCCGTGGTGTACGCGGCGGTCCTCACGCGGACGCTGCCGAAGCCGGGGGATGGATTGCGGTAGGGTGATGGCTACGGCTCTCGGTTGCTCTGAGCGGTTCACTTGAGCACATGAGGCTCATGTGGTGGATATCTATTCTGAAGCCAGCACTATGAGGTTGAGGGATTGCGTCGCGCCCGATGAGGCTTCTTGGTGCGTGTGGGCGGGTTCATCAACCTTGTACGTATGCGAATAATTCTCATGAGAATTATTCGCATGAGAATTACTTCTGGTCCAGCATTGCGGAGATGGCAGAGATCGAACGGACCTATATCGACGTGCTCGCAGCGGATCCGGATAGCAGGGCCATGCTCATCGGCGAGTGCAAGTATCGGAAGGGGTTCGATGAGACGTTTGAAGTCGAGGACATGGACCGCAAACGCCATCTCATCAAGGGGTATCACGCTACCGACTTCTACCTGTTCTCGAGGTATCGCGTTGCGGAATCGACCACTGCGAAGTATTCCACGCATGCTGACGTGCATCTTGTGGAGCTTGAGGAGCTGTATGCGAGGTGACGGGACTCTGCTGCCTGCGTCGAACTGCTTGCCTCCAAAGCACCGTGATACTGAACGACTAAAACGGTTTTAAGCTGATAGATCGCTGGTAGTGCGGTGTCTGCTTCACATGTTCGGCAGGAGAACGGACGGGGAAACGGGGTGCGATAGGCCGCGTGGTTGTTCATACCTGGATATGGAATCGATTCGGTGTTTATTCTGATGGAGTGAGCTGGGTGCATTACTCTCATTTTTCGATGGAAGGTCTACCGGAGTGGGTGACATGCATGAGCGAGAAAAGCTGCGGCCAACC